>ERZ1292625.580-Hain-H41-01um-R1-580-length-53410-cov-6_pt2 | contig 49279 bp, 95 predicted proteins | sample MGYA00564400_ERZ1292625 | MGnify/ENA primary metagenome ERZ1292625 (study PRJEB36523, sample SAMEA6512639) | groundwater metagenome | collected 2019-01-08 | study: AquaDiva: Metagenomics assemblies of 32 groundwater samples
AGAAATTAACCCAATTTGCCGCAATAGCGCCAACAATTAGATAAATCAACCAACTAGCAAACAGTCCAACGGCTCCTAAAAATACTGGTGCAGCTTTTGAAGTATAATATGCGATTTTATTCATACGTTTTCGTCTATCAGCTTCTTTTTTAGCTTGAGCATCTCGTTTATATTTTTGTCTAGCATAAAACTCCTGTTCCATTTTTTCTCTTGCATATCGGTCAAGTTTATTATGACTACACCATTTTAGATACTTGCTATAGCTTTTATCGTACCACCACATAACTAAATCTGGGCTACATGATGAATAATACCAATTATCAAAATGGGCAACCAATCGGTCAATAGGCGACACTATCTTATTGAATAATTTAATAACTTTACTACCAACCCACTTAGGCACTAAAGCAACTATACAAAAGATTGTTAGCCAAAAATAAGGACAAAGATTAGGCATATCGTCATATCGTGACGTACCAAGTCCAAGTACATATTTCTGCAATTTACGATGCCAAGCGTTTCTGTTTAATTTCAATCCCATGTTATCCCCTTTTCTCATCAGATGTTACCCATCCGCTATGTTTTTCTTTTAATTCGTCGTATGACTTCATCCACTCATCTGCGGCGGTCATATAAGCATTTCGCATCTTAACCGCAGAATTGTACCAACGCAAAATCTTTTCATGATGCGTTCGATCAACAAATGGGAAATCTTCATTTTCTTCCGCTATAATAACGCGAAAGCGTTTACCAGCCGATGCTGCCAAATCTAAGTCATGACGATCTAACGTCAAAATCAAATCGTTTTTACCATCGCCGTTATCAGCATTTAATTTTATAAATGTGCTAATCATTCTTTCCCCCAATTCGGATAAAGAGCTTCCATTTTTTTCTGTGTCATAACTCTAGGAACTTTTATAACTATTTTAAGTAGTTCTGAAAACTTTTCCTTGTTTGCACAAAGACAATCGTCGTATGTTCCATTATACATACCAGTATCATAACCACGTTCATTACGACATAAGGCATAACAAACTCGATCTTTTACTTCGATTTCAGTATATGTCTTTTCCTCGGCGTTTGCAAATAAAATTAAGAATGACGCAATGAGTATCATTATTTCGCACCAAATAATGCAATGTTAAAATCAAAGCATTGTATATAGATAGGCAGTAGAATAAGAAATGACCACATATACCTATTCTGCAACTGACTCAGAGTTTCCCCTGAGATTTTAACCTGTTCCTTATTGATGTTTAATGCAATAAGAACATACATCAAATGTATCAAAGCAACCAATGTGCAATATATTTTCATTTTTTACCACCTTTAAAAATGTCTAAAACAATCAAAACAATTAACGCCATAAAAACTAGCAAGGCAAGATGTTACGCTTGTTGATATGTTCAAGCATAGTTTTCTCACTTTCTGACAAATCTTCTTTGTCCAACATAACATCACTATACAACTTTAATCTAAACAATACATTAGCCAAACGCTGCCGACGTTCTCGATTAGCCTCATAGCGATATTTCTTACTAAAAGTAGTAAACATTATATACTTCTTTTCAATATCGGCCATTCTTTTTTCGGTGTCCACGTTAGTATCTTTCTATAGCTGCAAATTCCATTGTGTTACAATTTTTAATCTCACCATCTTTAGTATAGGCAGGGCTGGCAACCCCACCGCTTGACATAATGTATTCAACCTCATTCAAACAAATAAGTGAATATAGCTGCGACTTAGGATAGATTTTACCCCAACCAACGATGATTATAAGAACTAAAATAGTTAATTTAGTCATCGTCATACTCCGAATCGTCATCGTCATCATAATTGTCATCGTCGTCATCTTCATCTGATTCGACAAAATGTTGAGCTGCGCCACAAACTTCTTCCATAGCTTGATATATGTAGCCATACTGCTCGTCAAAAAGAAAATCGTCAAGGTTTTTCATAAGAGCATCTTTGTCATGGTTTAACATGACAAGAATCTTACCTAATGCCGTTGAATTATACGAAAATCCTAAATGAGTTAGCTTTTCTTTAAGCTGTGCTTCACTAAGAGTAAACGCAAAGTTAAATGCTTTTTTATCTTGCTGCATTGGAATAATGTCAAGCAAACTCTTGTTTACTTTACCTTCGTCCAAAAACTCCCAATCTCGTCCCTGTTTTGAAATTTCAACCCAACTATCAGCCACATCATCGAAATCTGAACGATGTCTAGATGCATCCAAATGGATATTAGTGTTATCTATTGCATCAATGGTGTAAATCTCGCCTTTACGACAACATGAATCCATCGGATAATCGGTAAGAACTATTACCTGTTTACCTACCGATGATTTTGTTACTTTTTGTGCCATTTTCTTCTCCCCTAATAATTTAAAATTTTCATAAAAGCTTCTAATATCTGCTCCCCATCTATACCCATCTCCTCCTACTTTTATATAGGAAATTGATCTATTGTCTCTTTTGGAGACAACTTCGCATACATCTCCCCTAAGAATCTCACTCGCATGTTGCGGGCTATCGACAATAGCTTGAAATCTAACTCCCTTTTCCAAATAAGGCACTAATTCCATTAGTACATCCTAGCCGGCTCGGGCATATAAGCCTCATGGTATAGTGTCATAGTAGCCAAGTCAAGTCCTGTTAGCTTTTCGTCTCGTGATGTGTCAAGACATAAACCGTAAATTTCGCCTTTGTTTTGTTCAAACAAACTACGCAACTTGTCGTCGCCTTTAACGAAAATACCATCTCTATATTGATCGCAAATAAGCTTTAAATCTTTACCGCTATTGTGTCCAAATACTGAAATGGTGTCGGGTAAATCTCGGTGAAAGTCAAATGGCTCGTATCTATTCCATTGATAGTTTTGTCGGCTATCATCGTCATATACCACAAATCCAGTGCCTCGCTTTAAGAACTGTTCAAACGATCTATGGATATTCGGATTCATTGGCGCATGAGTAAATACATACTTTTGTCCATTGATTTCTTTTAATAAATGAGTAGGGCGCTCAGACAGCCATTTCACATGACGAACTAAATCTTCATTAGCAAGCAACTCATCTTCAAAGCAACGACTAATGTTATGACCATAAGAAGTCATGGTAGGTCTGCCACCATTGTACTCGAATATCTCATACCCATCATATCTAGGTCTATAGCCATCTAATGATGTTTTAACACTAAATCCATCAACAATAGGTTCAAGACTTATTTTGTGAGTTTTCTGCATAAACCAGTCATAGAGTAAATCCCCATGATTAGAGTCTAGCGTTTCAACTAGCCCTCCGTTTGCAACGTCATTATCAATAGCCCACTGAATGACTTGCTTAGATTGCCATCCTCGATCATTAAGATCACCAAGCAGTATGGTAGGCTGTTTAGGCATTTTAGCAATTAGTCGCATTAAAGAATCGTATTGCCCTGCGATGTCTCCTATTACATTCATAATTTAAACCCCAAATTTCTTAATAATTCTTTAATAACTTTTATATCAGGCGTACCTATCGGATAGCAAGTCATATATGCTTTAATATAAGCATCTCTAATATCACTAACCAACAATGAGATAGCTTTAGGTTCTGCCTCCCAATTAGGCGACTGAATATCATCAGATGTAAACAAATTTTTATCGGGCGTACAGTAATTTTCAAATCTCGGTATAAATTGATTGCGGATTTTTCCGCCCATTTTTATAGCATCAATTAACGTCATAAATAAATCCCCTCTTTAGTGAGTTTCAAAGAGTTAAAGTTTATACCGTTTTCCTCTAACTTGTCAACAATTTCCTGCTTGTCCTGACTATTTCCAATTTGATACGATGTACCATCTGGTAGTAGTGCTACTAGGTAGTAGGCAGTATGATGTTTATAGCTATAGATTTTATACCCGAGTTTCATAGAGCCTCCAGTTTCTTATTCTTAGCGTCTAATTGCCGCAACCATTCGTCTAGTTCGCCAAATTTCTTAGCCGCCCACAATTCATAAGCATGAGTATTAACGGCAATTCGTATGCTCTTGTATTCTATGCTCATCTGTGCTTTTTGCGCCAAATAACAACATCATCTTTAAACACTTCTCTAAATGACAAACATAAAAAGACAACATTCCAAATTGGAACAAATACACCACTTAATCCAATAAGCAATTCAAATAATGTTAATTTTTCTTCTCTCAAAACTAATGTAGCAAAGAAAGCAAGATTTATAGTACCTATTATCACCAAAATCCAAATAACGTAAATCATTATTCCACCTCAATCTCAATAAGCTCGTTAATAAAATCAATACAAAAATCAATCTCACTTAGGTTAGTCCAACTACCCATAAGCGCACTAGCCGCTTCTTTAGCATCGCCACTTTGAAAACGGTGCCAGTCCCAAGCATCTTCTACCTTAGCATCTAATGCTTTAATTGCAAGTTTTAATTTTTGTAACTCGCCTTGTAATTCAACTAGGTCTGGTGCTTTTTTCATATTGCCGCCTTTATAAGCCATTCAAACATAAGACCTATAAAGACACAAAACATTAAAACCAAAACCACACCAATGCCAATCAAGATCATAGGCCAAGTCACCCAAATAGTTCCTATCAGAAGTAAAGCTAATAAACTCCTAGCTATCCATTTTTTTATCATATCACACCAGTCTTTTGAGTAAGCGCAAATTTTCTAAAATTGTTCTGATCGAGACTCATTAAAAATATCAATGGATTCTGTCTTGCCATTTCATATTTCTTTTGAGCATAGCCTCCCGCCACACCAAAACCAAATATATCATTGAATGTACCAAACGGCACTTGTGAGATATTACGTAGCTTTTCTTTCATTGACCACATAGCATTAAATTTTATGGCATGTTCCTGACAAGTAACTGAGCATATACGATGCCACCTAGCAGGGTAAAAACTCAGACTCGTATCGTATTTTTGGTCAGTGTACCATTGTTCATCTTTCATTACAGAGTCGCAAATCTGACATATCACTTCGTCCAATTCTCCAATTTCCATTTAATCTTCCTTAATTTTTAAAACTCTTGGTCTTTTTTTAGCTGGTCTTAATCTAGCTTTTAATTTTTTACGAGATTCATTTCTATACCCTGCTGAAAATTTATCATGCCCCGCACAACAACCTTGATCTTTACGTTTAACCCCATAAGGACGCATTACCAGCCCCTTGTGCTTATGATACGCTTAATAGCACACTTAACAAAGGTAGGATGATAGTCTTGGCTTAGTAGCCACTTTTCAGCCCTAGCAATGCCATTGTATTTAATAAAGGTAAATAGCTCGTCATAAAATTGCGGCGCAAATACTGCGTATATGACGTTCTCAAAGCTCAAGTCTTTAACTAATACTGTTTTGTTATCCATATAACTCCCTATGCCAAAGGCCAATAATCATCATCAATTTGTTTTTGTAATCTTGCAGCTTCAGCCATAGCATCATCTCTATTCTTGCGCAATCTATCAATAGTTGCTTCATTTAGCGTAATTGTAGCCTGTAACGCACTAATCTGGTCATCACGCTTTTTATCATCTTCCCTAACGCCTTTGACATAACCATGAATAAACGCCGAAAATATAGCATCCTTGAATTGTAAATCATTCTCAAGGCTTGTGCCTTTAAAACTGTGCCAATATTCCCAAACATATTTTTCTCTATCCAACATATTTTACCTCCGTATAATCAAGTCCAAACCACATACAAATCCAAAAATGATAATCACGATTATTCATAGTCTAGTTTCTTTAAAACCTCTCTAGCCATCTTACCATATTTCTTAGTATGATAGCTGTTTTCGAGTTTAACAAAACTAAAGTCATCTAAATTTATGCCACCAAAATCACTATCTCTAGCGCCATTCAGACAAACATATTCGTTATTATTAGATATGTCAGCATAAAATTTTAATGCCTCGACCAATTTTTCATTTTCAAGTTCTTTAGCCTTAAGTTTTGCCGCTTGCGTATGATACAAAGAAGCCCATTTAGCATTGCCCTTTTTACATTCAATGTAGCAATCTCTAGTATGTCTTAGTTTTTCAGATAAACTGTCAATAGCTTTACGATAGCCTGATTCTAATTTTTCTGTCATAAGACCTCCCAACTTTTTTATAATATAATCAATTACTTAAGTCAACTCTTAACGCACCGTATTTGATGCTTGACATCATAACAAATCCATGATAAGCTATAAGCTGTAGCATTACGAATTTGCGACAAATAAAACTGCCGCATTAAATTCGGAGAGCGAAGCCGAAGGCGTTAGCGAACCGCTTGCGCCATTGACAGAGTATAGGTGTAATAGGCTGGATTTCATATTCTCACGCTTTCTAATATGCCTTCTGGACTGAATGAAGTGTGATATAATTGAACTTCACACTCATTAACAAACGGTATATGTTTATACATTCGTTTGCTTCTTTGGTATATTAACGCACCGCCGTAAGTTTTAAAGCTGACTCGAAATGTCAAATGCTCATATTCGCCGCACATACCAAAGTCGATAGCATAATGTTCTTTACTCACACATTTAAGCGTCAGCGACTTAATTTTGTCTCGGCGTATAGTTAGCCAATGATCGCCCTTAAGACCTACTGGCGCATATCCTAAGCGGTTTATAAGGCTAAATTTCATTTTAATCCACCTTTACATATATAGACGTTAAACATTCAATTCTTTCGGCTGTCATTAAAAGTAGCATCATTAGCGGCAAATTTTCAGTATTACTAGCTGCGGCTTTTTTAAGAGTATCTACAAGTTCTAAATCAGTCATATCAAAACCACTTTCTATGCTTTTCAGCAATGCTTTCAATGCCATCATATTCTTCAATTTCATAATCCACGCCATCTGGTATGTCAACAATTCTTAGTTCAGCATAAGTTCCATCAGCATCATCACCTAATGCTTCGATACATTCAACCAGCAAAGGATTATCTCTTGCAATGTCATAATAATGGGCGGTAATTCCTTTTTTCTTTAACCAAGCGATAGCCTTATCAGATAACCCGAAGCCACCGTAACATGCGTTAATAACTATTTTCATCTATCCTCCGATATAATATAATCGTTTACATTTTTATTTGTTAATTCTAGCCATGCCGTACCAGCACATAATGTCCAGTTCACAACACTTATCGTAAATTCGTTATTCTTTACCTCAGTCCAGCCACGAACCTCAAACCGATGCCATTCGTCGTTATGCCATAGCTTTAAATAACAGTGAGTTACCCTTGTGTCACCACAAGCATAATCCTCGGCACTAGGCTTAGGCTTTCGGAGTGACTCAAGTTTATTATAAAAGTCTTTTAACTTATCCATAAGTCACCATTAGATATATAGTAAGCAAATCAGTAAGATTATGCCACATAGCGTCAAATCCAGATGCTATCCAAAACAATTTATTGTGTAATAGTCTTTTTCTAAGAATAAAATCTGGACTTTGATTTAATAGTTTTTCACAAGCCTGTTGTTGTTTGATTGATACATATTCAGCACCAGATAGGGCTTTAAAACGTCCTAGCAAGTCACTACTGGCTTTAATTCTATCCATAAGGAAATGCAAGCCCAAGTCCAAAAGACCTAATAGTAGGGCTAATAGAGCGTTTAATGTGATAGTGTATGCAATAATGAAAGTGAAAGCACCATGAATTGATACATGACTAAGTAAAGGCAAAACCCAATTTTGTTTTTTGAATTTGCCCATCATGTACTCGAATGGGACTTGAAGGATATAATCTGCGGTATAATGCTTGAATTGCATCACCACACATAGCCATAAAATTTGAGTCAAAATTCCTCCCTTTACTTTCTAAACTTAACTAACCTATCTAACCATGCGGTAAAGTCAGTATATGACATTTTACGTTTAGCATAATTACATATTACACAAGAAGTTATACAATTTTCGATAGTATAGCCTTCATCGTTATCTATTCGATCAATACCATTATAAATATACTTAGAGTGTTCATTCCAACCTCCAGCTATTGTTTTTGGTTCACTATCACAATAATGACAGTTTTTAGATGTTAATTCTCTAAATTGATCTACATTTAATTCAAATTTGTAACCTCGTTTATTAGCTCCTGTAATATAAGCCCGATAAACTCGCATCAGTCCTACTTTAGCTTCTGGCTGTTTTTTCACTTGGTTTTTTGCTTTTTCTATTTTTAAGCAACCACATGAATTTACAATACCCGAGTCTAAATTATTACCTCTTGCTAAAATTTCAGTTCCACAATCACATCGACATTTCCATTTTGAAAATGTACCATGACCATCTTTTCGTTTGTCAGAGTCAGCACTTGCTATAACTAACAGTTTACCGTATCGCTTGTCAATAAGATTATTTTTTATCATAACCTATATTAACATGATTAACGCATTATGTCAAGACTTATTTCCGTAATAAACTAGCCAACCTGCGATAATAATGAGCAATGTTATTACTGAGAATAACAAAAATTGTAAATAATCTACGAACATAAAACCTCCTTTTATAAATATAGTGACTCATCCTTGAGTCGAGCGTCATCAATGACTAATGTAAAATATAAGTAACATCTTTTTGTTTAGCGTAACGTCTCGGCACTACATAGACCTTTGCTTGTTCATCGGTCTTGTCAGCTTCGATCTTGGCAATATCGTCAAGTCTATGCTGCATATTCGGCGCTAAGTGAATACTAAGAAAGAATTTAATCTTTTTTTCTAGTTCTATTTTGTCCACTTGATTCTCGTTCCCATTCCGTTGAGTAGCTGCCTTGACAATCGCAAGACTCTCGCAAACTATGCAAGCAACCGCTTGATTGATATTCTAAAGGTAACATTATCTTTTTTTTATATAAAAAGTCAATAGAAACTTTAGCAATCAATTCGTTTAAGTCTTTACCGCCACAATGATTAACACCATCAAAATTAACACTACTAAGATAATTAGTCAAGTCTTTAATTGCTTTTGACCGTTTCAAACTAGACCTCTAAATACCATTTCATTGTATATATCTAATGCCCAATCTTGTTTATCTGGCATTAGTGAGTCTTTAAATACTGACCACCAATAACGCAATTCGCTATCCGAGGCTTCATTCCATTTGCTGACCATAGCGCCTCCTTAAGCGTGAGTAAACATTTGCATCGTATCTTGTCTTGATGCTTTAATATCCCATTGAATTGTCTTAGCAAACGCTTCTCGCATCACTAAGTTCTTAACAGTCTTGACTACCATACCAGCCGCTAACGTAGCTGTGTAGATGGTTGACTTAGCTGTGCAGCGTTCTGCAACGGCGTTCTCGTCGCTATACAGAGTTTTTGCATAGTTATCCATAGACTTTGCCACTGTCATGTCAGCAACGAACTGTAGGTAAGCCTCGGCACTCATACGAGGGTCAATGATATACTTAACATGCTGCTCAAGTTCATTGCTTTTAATATCATTATAAATCAAAGCTCGTATTGCCATAGAATCAACTGCACTAATCATAATAGCATCTTCATTATTGAATACTACATGACAAGCTGTGCCTTGCTCAAACTTTGTTTCGTGATACTTGATTTTAACGCCAGTAAAGTCGAACACTAGGTCATGCAATGCCTTTGCTTTATTCTTGTCAATATCTGAAAAGCGAAAGAATTGATTGCTCATGTTTTCAATACTCACTGTGTCATTATCCCAAACTTCAATTTGTGTAATGCCCATCTTTGCAAGTTCAAGAGCTACGAATGAACCGATTGCTCCGCAACCTACGATATAGATTTTTTGTTTCTCTAATCGCTCGGTATCAATGATCGACAACTGTCGAGTCAAGTGAGGGTTTTTAACCATACGTTCATCGGTACTAGCCTGAGTAATTTCCATTGCCTTCTCCTGTGTGTAATTGTCTAACTACTGACTTAACATCGCCACTACCTTCAGCTTTTAAAACTCTATCCTCTAGGTTTTGTAGCTGACGCATATTGTTCTTTTTCAAGATACGACGATACGCCTTGTGAGTCAATCCTAAAATCTTGGCCTCTTGCGCAAAGCCAAAACCGAAAGCCCCGACTTCAACTAATTGATCTAATTCAAATTCAGTTAGATCGCCTTTGTAGGTCGTGAAATAGCCTTCGCTATTGTAAGGGTCAGTCATGCCACTTTTAGTAGCATCATGGATATTACCCTTAGCAATATGTTCTGCTCTTACTGAGTAGTCATCCCAATTATCTCGTTCATCATATCCGCTCCAATTTTGGTAGCTTGGCGGCGTATTAGGCTTATAGCCATTGCTTGAGTAATTCGGGGAATAGAATGTTTCTTTAACCAGCGTCTTAAATTGGTCATCAAGATCATCTTTTAAAGTCTTTTCCATATCAGGTCTAAGAATGAATGTATCAAGATTATCATAGAAAACCGTTTCAGGTTTATTTTCATTCAAGGCACTTGTGGCAACATAAGCGCAAGCACTACGCACTTCCTCTTTTTTGTTAAACACTGATGCGACAATCCAGCCATTGCCGCCTAGCGACATAATTGTGGCTTTGTCAGTACCAGACCAAAACACATCCATGTTGACATGACTATGCCACCAAAAATTAAGCGAACCTTCCATTGCCCGAGTTTTATACATTAACTTGCCTAAGCCGGCTGGGTCAATGTCGGTATGAGCCATGCCTACCGTTTGCTCAATCAAGAATACATCTAGGACTGTAAACTCTTTTTTGGTTGCGTCATAAATAGTCGTTCCAAAACCTGAGATTTCCTTATCGCACTTATCTACCCAATATCTAATTTTCATATTAGCTAGGTCACTTAAATTTACATTATACATAGCATCCCCTATCGTTTACACAGCACATAGCTGTTATCGGCCAATTTAATATACTGCTTACCTTTAAACTCTCGATGTTGAATGTCGGTATCAACATAATACTTTCCGTACAATTTGATTTCAACACCTCTATGCTTATTTGTAAACTCAGGACTTACTGCTCGACCATCAGCGTCAAGATATTTAATAACTGAAGCTGGATGCACATTTTTAATTATGTCAATATGATTAGCGTTCCAATAATAATATCCTGATTGCTCGGCGCTGTATGACAACACTGTGCTGCCTTTGTGAACAAAAACCTGATCGAAAGTTAAATAAAATTTAGGGTCTTTAGTAAGTCTAAATTTAGTCAAGCTATGATACGGACTTGCCGCATTGTAGCTGCGCATTAACTCACGCAAGCAAATAAAAGCGTTCTCGGGCTTATAGTTAAACTCATACTTAGAGTTAAACATCAAGGCTTTGCCTACTGTGTCTTGAACATTGCCCCAACATACTCGCATATTTGACACATGCGGATGGTAATAGCCGCTTGACTTAGTGTTATTTTTGTTAGGTAACACTTTGATATACTGGTAATTTCCCGAGTAACCCTCGGCCTCTGCTGGATTTCTATAATCCTTTAGAATACCATACGGAGTCCATTCGATTAAAAATGAACCTAAGTTAAATGCCGCCGCCGCTTGTGTATCTTTAATATACACCTCGCTAGTTTCAAAAGTAATTCTAAGAGAGGCTAAGTCACCATCAATCGGAATATCAAACTTGTGTAGCTTATAAAACCCTGACGTATTGACAAGGTTAGCGACCATACCCTTTAATTGCTCAACTGCCTTCTGGACTTGGCTAAAGTCTTTGATAGGTACGTTAGTCTTAGACTCAGCTTTAGTTTTATCAATGGCTTTTTGCATTTCATTGATTGACTTTGTTTCTTGTTCAATATGTTTAGAGTAGTCAGCAATAGCCTGTTGATAATCTCTAACTTGAGCATTGTATGATTCAATGTTTTTCTTATTGCTTTCAAGGTTAGCTTCAAAGCGTTTAATAAGTTTAGTTGATGCTGCGTCAACTTTAACAGTAAGCACTTCGTCAAGCTGTGCAAAATCTGTAGCCTTTGATGGTTCAACTTTTGGTAATGATTCAAAAAATACAAATAAGGCTTTATTTACTGCTGACTTAGTACCATCTTTGGCACCAAAAATTGAAATTAGTTCATTGACCTTAGCCTCTGGTATAAGACTGAAATCAAAGCCCAATGTTAGACAATACTGTTGGATATACATGATAGCGGCATCGGCTTTTTTGATAGCTTCAATGCGCTTTTTTGTCATACGAGGTTTTTTAGCTGGTGCTGCTTCTACTGGCACATCGACTAGCTCGACATTACCATAGTTTAGCCACCATAAATTTTGATCGCCTGATGCTGGAATTGCTTGAGAATTGGTAGATTGAACTGGATTAACGCCTAAAGATTCAGATGAACTGCCTCTAGGTCTAATGACTCTGACTTCGCAAATATCACCGATATTAAGCGGTGCAGTATGACTTGAGTTAATAACTCGCACTTGACGCTGCACTAGGGCAGAGCCTAAAGATTCTAAATTTTGCAAACAAACCTCCCTTTAAAAGCCCCAACTTTATCGGTTAGGGCTTAATTTTAATTACTGACGAGCCTCTGTCAATCTTGCTCGGATAGTTCCAAGTGATTGCTTGTTAATGACATTGCCATCTTCAAAGACTTTGGTCAATAGATTATATTCAGAATTGGCACTAAGCGTTAAGCCATCGACGAATGATATTTTACCATCAGCATTTTTAAACACGGCAACGGCACCACGTTGAGATTTTTTAGTACCATTGTCAGTCTTAGGGTCTTTGTAGATCATGCGCTCGTCACCATTAACCACAACTAAAGTCGCTTTCATAGCAAAGCCAAAGGTATCTCTTGTCGCAAATTGATAGGTATAGCTACCAATACCATATACACAGTTAATTGATGCAAAGCCTTTAGCTTTCAAACCCGCACTAATTTGACGCATACGGTCAAGAGTAATGCTATCGCCGTAAATTGCCCCAATGTGAGAGTCAAGCAATTTGTAACCTTTAGCCGTTTCAGTGCCACCAAAGATTTCCCACAACGATGCAACTAAACCCTGTTTAGCCCATTTGTTTTCTGCTGACTCATCGCCGCATATAATTTTAACAGGATCGCCCGAGTCTGGACGAATGACTAACTTGCCATTTCGTGCCATAATCTTGTCTTTCAACTGAGGCAATACGCTACCGACTACGTTCCAGAAATCCCATGTATCGCTGACGAATGAGACAAAACCTTCAGGATATACTTCGCTAATGAATCTGTCAATGGTTTTTACTTCATCCATGCCATTTGCACATACTGTCGCATGTTCTGCTGCTGGAATAGAGCAACCTACCAATTCTTTTTCAACATTGGCATTGTAGTATTTTTCAGCACCTAAGATTGCTGGAATAGTATCAGTGCCTACGAATGACATTAAGTGACCAATGCCTGATGTTTCAGCATCAAAAATGCCTGACATACCACGCATCGAAAAGTCGTGACCTTGAAAGCCTACAAAGTCAGTATTTCCTACTGTTTCCATTGCTGCCTTGTCTAAGATTTTACGAGCTTCATTCGCCATTGTCGCACTCGTTGGCATCTTCCAACATTCAGCACTCATCATCGTTTCAATGAAGTTAGTAAGCCAAAAAAAGCGTTTATCAGTGTTTTGTACTGTCATCACTGGCGTTCGCATCGGGACAATACTGCCCTCTGGTAAAGCCTTGATAAGTAAAGGTAAGTAGCCAAGAGCATGTAGGTCTTGAATATGCTGTGTTTCTGGACTGGCTATGCCAAGAGTGTTTTTAACGATTCTAATGTATTCGCTCGTTATTTCAGCAATAGGTCGGTGAAAGAAATTTTCGTTGAAAAACTCAATCAAAGTTTCTTGAATAAATTTTTGATGCCCTGCGACAACAACTTCGCTGATGCCATCAACTAACGAACGTCTCGGAGTCCACGTTGAGTAAACAATTTCAGTTTGTGGCAAATACTGTGCTCTATGGCTCAGTTTGTAAAAGTCACATAGTAACATTGCTTGTAAGTGAGTTTTCATTTAATTCCCCTTTATTTCTTGTTTTAAGTTAAACACTTTATCTAGGCCATTGTCAAATAAAATTTGCGTACCCTTAGAATATATGCCATGAGTCGTATATAAGAATACTTTTTCAGCACCATTCGCTTTAAGCAACTTAGCCGCTTCGATAAAGGTACGACCTCCATCACATAAGTCATCTACGATTAAAACTCGACCAAACACTAAGCGAGGATATGGCATACTATCGTCAAACTTTAAGCCTTCTATTTCGCCAGTTATTTGATTTCTTTTCTTGTCAAGAATAATGTTATTATGACTATCAGATACGCCATAGTAGCCTCTGGACGTTGCGCCTTTATCTGGAAAACAAATAAAATTTACTTTTTCATTTTCTGATATATTTTCGATCATCTCATTGACTATACCAATGTTGTTAAAAATGTTAGTAACCGCTTTAGGATTATGAATATCAGTAGCACCTATAGCTGCGAATAGTCCAGATGATTTAAGTACATTATTAAATACTGATAGGGCAAACGTAGCATTATTGTCAATGCTCTTGTCTTGTCTCGCATAAGGTAAATAATCCATACTTAAACTAATAGCATGATTAGGATATTCAGTTTTTAATAGAGTCGCTAACTGTAGCACATGAATTAACTCGGCCTCAGATTCAAATTGCCATTGAATGACAAATACTTTAGGTAGGGCTAACTCGAATGGTTCAATTTGCCATACTTGGCTAGTTTTGTCTGGAAATATGGTAGTTTTGAATTTCAGTTCAGTATTCATACCATGAGATAATCTGATGCTCATAACTTTCCTTTATAATTCAGTTTAAAAATTACACAAGAAAGCGAGGCCGATTAAGACCTCACTTACTACGACTAGCGTTTTTTAGCTGGTTTAGCTACTTTCTTAGCTGGTTTAGCCGCTTTTTTAGCTGCGCCTTTAACCTGCTCAGTGAAAGTTACATAGTCATGCTCAGACAACTCGAAGCTGTCATCTGTAACGGTATCGCCGTTTACAGTAGCAAGCATGTTGCTTGCACCTTGAGCTTGACGTAATTCGCCAAGTGTTTCGGCATCTGCTAATGCTTTAGCCGAACCTGCTTTAAGAACAATTACTGATACTTTACCCATCGGGTATCTCCTCTTGTTTTGTAGCCCTGAGTTATTTCAGAGCTAATTCGTTTTTCACTTCCACACTTTCGTCTAACTTCATTACAAAGTCAACCAAAAGTTTTTTGTATGACTCATTGTAGCAAGCACTAGATACTTTACGAGTAAAGCAATTTGTCTTGTGCGACCACAATAAGCTAATAGGCGCAAATCTAAATGACCAAAATACATCTTGTGTCAACTGTTTATTTAGATACACATTGATTCTATCGCCCTCAACTACAACCTTAGCCGTATTATTGTCTATCCAGACCTCTTTGTCAAGACAATTATTCATTATTTCTAGTTGCGCTGCAACTCGTTTAATGTTAGGACTAAGATTAGTTAATAAAAACGTAGGTATCTTAAATTGTTCAGCATAATGCGGAAATGCTTTTAATGATGCTGTGATTTCATACATCACGTTATTCATTAAAGCCCTAGCATCATACTGGTCATCGGCATAACCTAATGACTCGGCGGTAATGCGAACCTCTGCCAACATACAGTCACTAGCCGCTTGAATACTCTTAGATGATTTCCAGACCTTATTAAAGCGTTTAAAGCACTCACGTTGTACGCATAGCTTTAAATACTTTTCTTTTAGCTGTTTAATGTTTGTTTGTGTTTTCATAATTCTCCAAAAAATTGACAAGACCAATTACTTTTTCTTTCGCACCTATTAAGCTATGCTCGGATGCGGAGATGCTTCACTGACCTTGCCCCTCTAAAATTAAAAACAACCTTCATCATCATATTCGTCATCTTCAAAATCATCGTCATCGAATGAAATTGACATATCCGTAGGGTCATCAATATCAAAATCTGGACTAAAGTCAACAACTGATTTCTCTTGATCTGCTGTGTCAATTCTGAGATTATGGATAATTTCATTGAAGCCATAACCATGTAACTCTGAATCAACATCGCCCATCTCAAGCATAATTTCATCTTGCAACTGCTTTTTGAAATTAGGATTATTGACTAACTTAAAAAAGCTAATTATGTCAAGGCGATTCGGTTCTTTAAACCCTGCGTCAAGACACATCTGAATAAATTGATCTTCGTTTACGGCAATAGTCATCTCAAAACTGTTTATAGGTCTGTCCATGCTTTGAGCCAAGTCTCTAACCTCCTCGTAGTCAAAGTCCTCGCTTAAAATTGCAGCAATAAGTTTATCAGTATTTCGTTCCATAAGCCCTCCAGCCTAATTAAAATATGTTGTGAATAGTAAGAGCGCCACCAGTCCAAAAAAACCTATCAGTAAGCCTCTAAACTCCATACGCTCGGCTTTAGCCTTGAACATCTCAGCATTTGAAAATGGGTCTTGTGGTGTATATTTCATGTTATTACTTTCCATATTAGTTTATCTATTATGCTCATTTTTGGTGCAATATAGCTTGGTTCAATTTGTTTAAATAATTGGCAGCCTAAATCTTTAGCCATTTTTTCAAGCTCAACCATGTCCAGTTTTTCAAGTGTTTCACATATAAAGATTTCATCGGCATTATTCTCGATTATCTTATTGTAAACCTGATAAGCCAACTCTTGTTTATAAATGCTCATTTTTTAAACCTTCTGCCGATCATACCCGACAATATAAACATGACTATGATTAAGTTTTGAATATCATCTCGTTTAAAATGGTACATCATAAACCATATTGCAATTACATAAGGCGCTCCGCAAATATACTCACCTAATGCCCAATTAAACCAGTATAAGCATTTTTTCATTAGGTACAATCCTTTACATATAGGTCTAATATAATTAAATTATCCTCCATAGATTCCCAATTAGACTCTGATTCTCTATCCCAAACATCAGGATTAACACCGTTAAAATGATCTAATACTCCCCTAACATCTTCGAGTAATTTTTCGACACATTCAATAGCAACTTTTTTATTTTTTTGGTGTAACTTTTCGTTTTTCATTGTACTACTCTCTTTGACATTAAAGGTTCATTGCATTTTTCACAACATACTAAAGGCTTTTTTGACTTAGCTCGAAAGACTTTGTTAATGCGTTTAGTATAATACACAGTTTCAACCTGTTTTGTTTTACCATTGTATTTTTGCTGTGTATATGGTACATTGCAGCATTTATTAGACGTACAATAATAATTACGTTCGTCAGTCACTCGAATTGATGCCATGTTTTCCCACGACTCGCAAGACTCATTATAAATTTTGCTCGGATTCATACGCCTCCTCTTTAAACTCTTTTGATATATTTTTCAATAGATCAATTTTAATATGGGGAGGTGCGTCAATGCAAATTTCTACCTTGCCTTGATACTTACTAGGACGTACTTTAATAAAAAAGTCACCTATTTTAATTGGCTCGTTCCAGCCTTTTGACGTTATCAAAATGCCCATCGTTGCCCTCCTGTTTGTAGTTAATGGCATGAATTACTATCTCAACGGCCTCTCTAAAAATCTCGTTGGCTAGTGAATGTTTATATGACATTAAGCTACCATACTTGGCAAGCTGTGCCGATACTAAATCATTCATTTGTGTTATATTTAAAGAATACATCGCTGTCAATACCATAAAATGATTATGATACAATGCGCTATCAATCATTTCATTAGCTAATAGATTGACAAATTGCGGCAAAGTCATTTTAAGTTCATAGCGTACAATCATATTAGACTGTACTGCTGGATTTTTGTTTATATCATATCTTTTAATCATAAGACCTCAACCTGTTCTACGCTGCTATGATAGCAAGCATTGTTTTGTGTTTTATGGTCGTTGAATTGATGATTAAAATAAAGTGAATCGCCACTTGTTTTCCAATTAGGTTTAATGATGTCGTGATCTTTGGCAATAGAACATACCCAATTAACCGCAGACTCTTTGACTTGAAAAAATTGTTCAAAAATATCTCGATTAGGATAATCTACATCATAAAATGTTGCTCTAAAAATTGTCACCGATGACCTCCTGTTCAGCTAAACATTTTTCGTGAATTGCTATTTCTTTTTGCATTTCATCAATGCGAGTTTTACAATTCAATAACGCAATACGTTCATTAGCCAGTTTTAATTTCTTTTCGTCGATTTTATATTGAGCTATAAGTTTTTGCAGTTCGGTCAAGTTAAACTCCTTCTAATATATAATATTTTTTTAAAGCGTTAAAGGTATTATCTAGCTCATGTCCTAAAAGCTGTCCGTATAGTGATATACATTCGGCTCTTATAATGCAAGCTAATTGTTTTAATGTAAGAAATTTTTTTGTATCTATTGCATCGCATACTTCTATTGAGTAATAAGAAGGCAATTCTATTTTTTGATTAACTGCCATATTAAATGCTGTTTTAAATTGTAATTTAGTCATACGCTCCTCTATAGGTTAAACAAAAGCCTCTACTTTTTCGGACTAAGCACTTAAAAACCCGCCAAAGCTAGTTAGTAGTATTCAAAGCCAGATGCTTCGAGGCTCCCGTTCAACTTGTGTCTGTTTTATCGCACTTGACTAAAATTGCAAGCTCTATTTTTTCTTAGATGCTTTGCGTCATAAATCTATCAGTTAAAAGCTATTAGATACTAGGCGCTAGAATCGTTTTAAACCTACCTAGCCGCCCCACTATGCCACGACTTTAAAAAATGGCTACCTAGATAAGCCTAGAAATATCGTTCAACCTTGAGCCTCTGGGAGTAACGCTTTGAGTCATACAAAGACAAAAAAAAAACGGCAAGTCATCCCTGACCTGCCGCAAAAATAGGCAACCTGTTTGTGCTTATTATTTAGACTGTTGCGCTTGCCTCTTGAGCTTGCGCTTTATTAGCAAATAATTGTTTAATGCGCTCGACTAGCTTTGTTTGTCGCTCGGTTAGTGTATAACCTTTAGCTAAAAAAGCCTCGAACCTTGCAGCATCATACATACTAAAAGCATCGCTTTTAATGTGACCTGTGATTTCCTCAACAACTAGAAATTTCATCAAGTCGTATGTTGATTTTTTAGGCGTTTGCCAAACGTCATGCGTCAAATATGGCTTAGTTGTTTGTGACACAATGCGTTCGCCATGCTTAGGACTATGCTCAATCCACATGCGTTTTTTGCATCGCGCTGTAAACCCATGAGGATAATCGGCTATAATAAAGGCAGTTTCGGCGCTTGTGTGACCTGTTAAATTTTTCATTTTTCTATTCTCCTATGCCTCAAACAATAGTTTAAGGCGTTTAAATTGTCAATAATTTAGTTCATTAAATTGTGGGATTGATGCCTCTCGTCAAACATGATAAAAGACTCAAAAACGCCATCATACTCTGACCACTTCAAATCCAATGACGCTGTGCGAAAAGATTTCATGTTAGCATCTAAAACCTGTTTAGCTTTTGCTTTAAATTCAAGCAACTGCTCTGGTGTGTAATTTGTAGGCAATTTACCAAGTCTTAGAAATTCGCTTGACTCCTTGCGGCATCTTTTTTTGATGCCTTTAGTATAAACCGATACTTTGAAATAAACCTGTTTTTGTTCTGCAACTTCTGTTTGCATTTTATACTCCTGCTGCTTTTTTAAGCGGGTTAGCGGTTAAATAATGACCTGACTCACTCACCAATGCTGAATCTTTGAGCAATCCAATAATATCATTGTATTGATCTAGCGTCATCTTGCCCATTAGTTGAGCATATAAATGACCACTCGGGATGCCACCTAGTTCTAAAATTGTTTCGTATATTGCCTTAGCATAAGCTATTAGCGTTTTTTTGTCCATCGTTTCCTCCTGTGAAATAACAATAACACAATGAAAACATCTTGCAACTATTATTTTTTAAGTATTGCGCTGCATAACTTGCTGCGTTGCGTCATTCTATGGTAAAAAAGAAGGCATCGAATGATGCCGTTTAATAGAAGCCTAGAATTTAGGCAATTTAATGTTTTTTAATTTGTTCAAGATAAGCCTTGAGCATAGTTTTATTTGATGAGTTATTGAATTGATCTAAAATTTTGTCAAGCGAATAAAAACCATTGTCAGCATAAATGCCATACTGCGGCAAAGTTTCGTAAACTGCACCATTTTTGAGCAGATTACGTTTGCTTAAATACTTAGCAAAATCTTTTATAATAAAATACTTTTGAGAATTGCTTAATTCTTGAGCGTTTATCATTGCATTGACTCCATTATAGGGTTTTGAACTTGCCATTTTTTGATTTCAACAATAATTGGTTTAGCTTGTGCAGTAAGCATTGTGTCTAGTTCTTCAGCATTTGTTATGCCATATTTTTTAGCACAAACCGGTCCGACTCCATGCGTTACAGAATAAGCATCAGTCAATGATCGCCCACAAATTGAGCATGTTGATTGACGTTTACCCGATGCCTTAATTTCTAGCTTAAAAAAGTTATAGCCTTCTGCCAAAACATTAAGCACTTCAAACTGACGATGCAATCTTGGCAAGCCTACTTTTTCAGCAAGCGTTTCACCTAAATACTTTGGCACTTTGAAAACTGTACCTTGTTTAATGCTGAAAGAATCATCATTCTCAGGTCTGCTAGATTCTGCCTCTTTTTTAGCCTTAAATTCTAGCTCACGAATTAAGCATTTTTTAGCGCCTGATAATTGAGCATCACTTAGCCGATTGAACCGACTATAAGCTGCTCGTAAACTAAGCAAAAAAGGAAAATTGCCGTTATATTGAGCAACGAAGTCTAAGACTTGTTGTTGAGTAATTTCTGCTGTATTTGTTTGCATTTCCATTATTTTTATCTCCTATTGATTAAATATAATACTAGACTTGAGTCGAGTCAACATCGAAAGCCATTTGCTGCACTTCGTCATCGATCAATGTAATGATTTCTAGTTTAGTTGCCTCTATTATTTCAAGCGACAATTTAGTGCCAGTTTTTGCAGCAACTAGCAAGTCATTGTAGATGCCAAATTTTTCAGCATAATGTTTAACATCTGTTAGGTTTTTGCCAGTTCTATAATAACGACTAAAAGCCATCTTGTAAGCTGTTAGCGCCTTAGCTGCTGCACGTTCGACTATTGATTGCATAATTGCCCCTCTTTGTTTTGTTTCAATTATTGAAGCATATATAAAAAGACTTGCAACATTCAACGCAAAGCATTATTCAAAAGCATGGGAGATGCTAGTTTTTGCAGCATAATTTGTGTCAATGCTTTATTTCAAGCACCTCGTCCAGATCAAATATAAGCGGTTTAAAGAGCACCATGTCAACCGGCTTTTAACGTACCAACTACAAGACCTCCTCTTGCGTATTACCTAGACCATCGTCGAGAGAATGAGAGGCATCATCAAATAGCTGTTTACTTGAGGAAGCTCACATCTTAAGCAATCGATGCTTGTCAAGCCTAGACTTATGACACGTCGAATAATGCTTGGTAATGTAGCATCATCATGGGAGATGTTACAATGCGTAAAAATGCAGCAAAGGCGATAAGTCAAGCTAAATGCTCTATGATGCAGCTAGTCGTATAACTGCTGAATTATAGGGCAGAATTGTGTGATAATGCTTGGCAATTAAGCACTCTATTCCTTGCACCATTGAAAGCAATCGATGCGACTAATACCTAGCTATGGCTTCATCTTTGCGTTTAACCTTGCGCCTCTAATGACGAAACCGGCTCCTGCATTATTTTCTGGACTGGTCAAGCTGGAAATGTGCTTAATGATTCAGCGCGTCATGCTTAAGCCACAGTCTCCCCTCCTTCCGATAGAGCCGGCTAGACTGAAATCAATATCTCACAATTTAAAAAAAGAGTCACGATATTTCTACCATGACTCTATGCGTTATCGGTAAGATAATTCTGTTAAATAGTCCTCCAGTTCACGATTAGCTTTAATCAAATCATCTTGCTTAAATCTTAGTGCCTCAATTTTAGGCACGTTTGAGTCTTTGCATTGTCGAGCAAGCTGGAATATTTTAGCATCTAGCTTGCGATAAGTTACGAAATCATCTTGTGTTTGTTCGGTAATTTTCATAATTTCATCCCTTGCTCAAGTCTAAATGCTACCTCATTTGCAGCATTTAACCAAGTACCTTTAATCTCGTTTGACACTGTGCGACATTTTTGTAATTCGTGTGACCATTCGATCAATCTTGTCGCTTGATGCGTATTGAATGAGTGATGCAATGATGCATATAATGCCGTTAGTGATTTTACTAGAGCTTTGACTTTGTTACTTTGTTTCATTTGTATATCTCCTATAAGAATACAATATCAACTCTCTGGACTGGTGGCAAGATATTTCTTTTCAGACTTGCGTTATGATTGACACAATGCGTCATCGGTAGATGCTACTACCAGTATAGCATATGACATGCTGCATTAGCAATGCTTTTTTTAGAGCATGTGTGGTGTGTCATTTGGTATAGTGCGTTATAACATGCTGAGTTATTATGCAAGCTATTAGGCACAGCTATTGCAGTAGCAAGAGTCATGCCATGCTGCGATGCGTTATGCTGGGGGGTAGAGGCGGAATTATTGATTGGGAAATTGCTCCGGCTGAGTCTTACATTAGCCCATTTTATATCATGGGAGACTACCACACTAAGACAGGTCCAAAATGAATTTGCTTGAAATAATCATGGGAGTAACAAGTGTAGTTAGGAGGTAATATGCCAGCTAAATCACAGCAACAATTTAATTATATGCAAGCGATAATTCATGGCGGCATTACCAATCCTAGCCTCAGTCCAAAAAAGGCTAAAGAATTTGTCAAAAACGTAGATTATAAATCTCTCCCTAAAAGACGCTTCAAAAAACTCCTAGATAAATAACATGGAAATCACGACTCTAGTCCAAATTCTCCATGAAATTTTCTGGATGGGGTTTTGGTATGGATTGTTCGTAAATCATGGGAGAAGAATAGAAGAAAGAAAGAGAGAATTGAATGGATGCAGTTGCGAATTGCAAGGAATGCACGAGAGAGCTGACGAGAGTTTACAAGAAACTCCAGCCGAGTTCGGGGAATAAGCTCTATGTGGATCATAAAGGGCGCTATTGGAAAAGTTTTGTGTGCCCCGATTGTCAGGCAGCAAAAAGACGCACTAGACCAAGGACTAGCACTACGGACGTGAATGCGGTGCAAAATATATCGACCACGGACGTATATACCGGATAAGATATATATACCGGAATAATACACTTCCATTCGGTTTTTCTGACGAAGGTCTAGGTATCATGGGACGCAACGTATATAATCGTAACTCCCATCCAGTCCAAATAGGGCTGTGGAGCGATTAGAGGCTCAAGGTTGAGTTTTCGGTAGGGGGGTAGCCATATCCATATCAGAAACGGTTAAAATTGCATAATGGCCGTTTTAACGCAAAAGGTTATAAAGCTAGCTAAAGGTCTAGGAATTAAATTTAGTTCTTGCTAATCATGGGACGTTATGTGAACATGGGAAGCATGAACGATCAGTTAGAACGCTTGAGACGACTTATATTGAGAGAGCCAGAAATGCCTAACACTGTGCTGGTTAATCCGCAAGTACACAGGATGCTCACTGAAGAACTCATGGGACAAGCTTCTTCGGAGCTTAGGGGGAATGCAGACCAAAGCCTAGTGACACGAGTAATGGGCATGGATGTAGTTTCTGACCCGCATGTTTCTGATGGTGTGGCTTATATGTTTCCACATGGTTCCGATGGCGGCCAGAACATAAACGCTGGAACTATTGATACCGAAGTACCTCAGTATAATTACAGATGGGGCTATCCTCTCGGTGGGGGAAATTCAGGACAAGTGAGAGTTAGTAGTGGGCATACATCAGCTCCTGCGATGGATATGCGAGGACTGAGCCAGATTGTGAATACTGGTGAACGTAGCTTGTATGGAATAGACCATGAACGACATATGGCAATACAGCAAGAAAGAGCTATTGCACAGGCTGACCGAAGAAGATATGATGAACAACTATTAAGAGATAGAATTATATTTGATGAGGAAATTCCACAAGCTAGTTATCCTTACATAGCGCATACTGGACCTTTAGGATCAACAGATGTCGCTAGTTTTGGAACAACGAATGAAATAGTCATAGCGGCTAGTGAATGGGCACCGGGTATTTGGGCTGGAACTGAAGGAATGCTTGTTGATATTGTTAGAGAAAATGGGCAACAAATTGCATCTAGACGAGTAATTGGGGTAGATTATAGTGAACGCACTATTAGCATAGATGGAAGTCCGATTTATGTGGCTCCAAGAGATGTGCTTTATCGGTCTGTTCATAATCCAAGAAGTTCGGCAATTCGTAGAGGTAATTTATATTCGATAGAGCAGTTAGAACGAGGATTATATGTAGGTGTAGAGGCACCCGATGATTACGGAAATCCTTTTGCTGCACCTCCCCAGAACAAATTAGTTGCAAGACTATATGTTTCGGGTTATAGTGGGCCTACTGACAACCCAAGGTTAATGTGTAAAGGAAATTTTGAACACATACCGAGAGCAGTATTTACTTTCATTGTGGACGATGGGATTGAATTAGATTCAAACTATCATCCAAAGAATGCAGTAAAGATAGAAAGATTGAATAGATAATATATCTGTGAGTGACCAGAGATAGGCGTGGCGCTCCCTTGGAAGGAGGAATAGGTTGGTGCAAGTCCAATCTCACAGACCAAAGTTTTTATGTGTGTGAGTAGCATAATTGGTAATGCACCAGACTGTAACTCTGCAAGATAGTGGTTCGAGTCCATTGTCACACACCAAGTATGGCCGAGTATGCAAACTGGCAAAGCAGCCAGCCTTAGAATCTGGTGTTTGTAGGTTCGACTCCTACCTCGGCTACCATGTTTTTGTTTTTAATGGGCTTCGTCGTGGAGACAGCTTTCCCTTGCAAGGAGAGATAGTAGGGTTCGACTCCCTAGCGGTCCACCAAATTTTATTGTGAGATAGTCATCAGGGTGAAGACACCAGACTGTTAATCTGGGACGCAAGTCAAGGTTGGTTCGATCCCAACTCTCACAGCCATTTTATATCTCGGTATGGTAGAGTGACTATACAGTAGCTTGCAAACCTACGCAGGAAAGTTAAAATCTTTCTACCGAGTCCAGTTCTTTGACATTTTTTATTGCGAGCGAGTGGTTCCCTATGACTCTCATAAGGTCGATAGGTATGGTTCGACTCCATAGTTCGCAACCATTTTTTATGTGCGTTACAGATGTTATGGCCGCATGCGTGTCTTCCAAACATGATGTTAGAGTTCGATTCTCTAGTAGCGCACCAATTTTTGCGGAGATAGTATAATGGCAATACTCCTCTTTTACACGGAGAAATCGTGGGTTCGATTCCTACTCACCGCACCAAGTTAGTTACCCTTTTGTGTTAAAGGGCGTTTTACGTCAGGGTTTTCGTTATTAACCTTGCATTGCTAGCTTCGTCTAACGGCTAAGACACGCCCCTTGTAAGGGTGGAAATGCGAGTTCAAATCTTGTGGCTAGCACCATTTTTTATTTATGTGCGGATATAGTTCAATGGTAGAACAAATGCTTGATAGGCGTTATACCAAGGTTCGATTCCTTGTGTCCGTACCAATGTGTCTGTAGTTTAAATAGGCTAGAACAACATGCTTTTAACATGTAAGATGTGGGTTCAAGTCCCACTGGGCACACCAAGTTTTTGTTTTAATGGTTCTGTAGCTTAATGTAGAGCACTCCCCTGTCAAGGGAGAAGGTAGGAGGTCGATTCTCCTGAGAACCGCCAAGTTTTTTTGTGGAGAAAATTGACTTTAAATAGGGAAATGCTCGTCCCTACTAGAATGTAAGAGCTAATGGTAGTAGTCAAGCAAGACCGGCAACCACAAGAAAAACGAGGTAGTTGCGCCTCGCTAAATTATAGCAACGTCGAGTTTAGCTGCGGCATACCAGCTAGAAACTTTGGGCCTCGAGGTTAGAGTGGTGTAAGTCCACAGGGGCACATTTTGTTGGGGATTCGTATAGCGGCTAGTATAACGGACTTTGACTCCGTTGGTAATGGTTCGATTCCATTATCCCCTTCCAGTTGCGGCTTTGGTGAAGATGGTTCTCACGTTGGCTTGAAGTCCCAAAGAACTTGGTTCGATTCCAAGAGGCCGCACCATTTTTTTTTTGTTTTGGATAGATAGGGATAATTGTGAAGTTTTCTCCGATGGTGGTAAGGTGTGACAGCCTTACGATCTATCCATTTTATTGGAAGGTTAATTTGTACGGGTTACAAACACAGTCTTGAAAACTGTTGGTGCCCTTAAGAAAGGCATGGGGTTCGACTTCTCAGCCTTCCTCCATTTTGTATTTATCAGGTGCTTAGTGTAGTGGTAACATGCAAGGCTGTGAACTTTGCGTCTAAGGGTTCGATTCCCTTACACCTGACCATTTTTATGGAAAGTTAAGCAATGAGGAATTGCCACCGTTTGCTAAACGAATGGGTCGCTTTAACGGCGGCTGTGTTTCGAGTACACAACTTTCCGCCATTTTGTTTTATGGGTAATTAGTGTAACGGTAGCACGGGAGCCTCCAAAACTCTAAAGTCAGGGTTCAAATCCTTGGTTGCCCGCCATATGCCCGATTAGCTCAATAGGTAGAGCGTCCTCCTCATAAGAGGAAAGATGCAGGTTCGAGTCCTGCGTTTGGCACCAGTTTATCGGTGTGATGTAATTGGTAAACGTCTCTGACTTAAAATCAGAGTTCTGTGGGTTCGAGTCCCACCGCCGATACCATTTTTTATTATAGGGGTTGTTATGAAATGTTATAGACAATGTGAATTAAAAAACGGAAAATCTACCACAGTGAGTTGGATAGGTGTTGACGCAGCGCATATAGGCTGGCGGCTACAATTAGAAGATAAAGCTGGCGAATGGTTGGTGACGAGCGTTTATTCTACAATACTAGACCAAAACCAGCTTACTGATCTGAGGAAAACTCAGAAAGATTTTGAAAGTAAACTGAAATAATATGCAGGGCTAGTTTAAATGAAAAAATAACGGCCTTCTAAGCTGTGCGATTGGGGTTTGAATCCCCAGCCCTGTACCATATGCTCCCGTAGCTCAATGAATAGAGCGTTCCGCTACGAACGGATAGACCGAGGTTTAATTCCTTGCGGGAGTACCATTTTTTGGTTGACATCAACCATAATCTAGTCTATCCTAGACAAATGATAGAAATAAAAGCACCAAACAAATTAGAGTTCAATAGTAAGTCAGTTTTCCTAGCTGGTTCAATCGAAATGGGTAAAGCTGTTGATTGGCAAACTAGAGTTGCCCAAGAATTAGCCGATAGTGATGTTACCGTTTTAAATCCTAGACGAGATGATTGGGATAGCTCTTGGATTCAAACCATCGATAATCCACAATTTTATCAACAGGTAAAATGGGAACTTGACGCATTAGATCAAGCCGACCTCATTGCTATGTATTTCGACCCTGCCACCAAGTCTCCGATTTCTTTGTTAGAACTAGGGTTATATGCCGATACTGGTAAACTTCTAGTGTGTTGCCCCGAAGGTTTCTGGAGAAAAGGCAATGTGGACATTGTGTGCTATAGACATGGTTTAACTAATGTTCCAAATATTGAAATGTTTATTGACGTATTGAAATCTTGGGGAAAAGCATGAGTAAACGAGACAAAACTTATAGAAAAAAAGGACAAGCTGGTTGGGGCGGGCGCAAAGAAGCTAAAGCCCATAAAGAGGGATTAGATTCTGTTAAAAAAGAAATTGCTAAACAACTTAGAGAGCTAGACGACGAAGCTCTTTGGAAAATGTTTGTACTATTGTGTGGAGAATTAAATGACTGAGCTATATGAAGTAACGCATGAAGCTACTAATTCCCTTGTTCATACTTGGAAATATATTGAGCTTGGGGTTTGGAATAACCATAGACTCTACTATCGTCCAATCGAATCTATCTCAAAAGATGATGAGAAACTATTAAACGGTTTTTACTTTTATGTTTTAGATTTCGCACAAGGGCCAGCTTTACATGATGGTAAAACCGATATTTGGTCACACGCCACTTTAGTTGAGATTTTCCTAACAGGAACCGCTTATTGGGATGGCTTGCGACATATTTATTTTACCCCAAATGAAGATGGATATATCAACTATCCTAATGCTATTTTAATGATTGAAGTGTGTGATAATTTGCGTCAACTAGAAGAAATATATTGCCGAGAGAACGATGGGAACAAATATTAAATTTAGTCATTGTGATTGTAGTTTGACTGACGAAGAAATATATGATGATATTGCTTCGGTAGTTAAGCTTACTGGTACAGAATCTAATACTGAATTAGAGATGTTACATCAATCTATTTTCCATTCCGAAGATTATTATATTGATGACGACAGTCCGACAGCTAAAGAATTAGAAACAGAACTTCGAGTTGAAAAAGCTAATTATGGTTTAGAAAATTGTCCATACTGCCCACCCTATGAACATGATAATGCTGGATTGGGTAGAAATAATCGTCATGCTAAACATGGTGTTCAAAAATCTAAATATAAAAATAAGAATAAAACTCAAGGACGTAATGGTAAGCGTTATAATGGATATGACTATGATGGGTCTTTTATAAATAATGTATTAAAAAGGAAAACATGAAGACTATTGAAAAGTTAGATATTATTGGAGATGTTGACGCTCCTGAAAAAATAGAAGAAAAAATAAATGAACTGATTGAAGCAGTTAATACACTTAGTTGTATAATTAGTGGAGTTTCTTCTCTTAAAAGGGGAAAGCCCGATTTTAGTCCAACTCCAGTTTCTCTATTCTGTAGCAAACCCGAATGTTAGCGGAATATATTATATTCGGTGTTTACATTCCAAGATACCGTAGCATCACTAAATTGTCCTTGTTCTCCACGAACGGTATAGCCGTTTGCCACTAAATCTTCTTTAAGTTTTTTCTTATAAAGTTCGATTTCATTATTGTTCCACATTGGAACTTCTTTTCCAAAATCTTTAATTATTTCCCAAAAATCAAAAGTCATATCTAATTTACCAACTTTAGCGCCAGCTTCAATAAATTCGTACATTCTTGTTTTTAATCTATCGAAAAATTCTTGGTCAAAATTACAGCGTAATCTCCAAGTATCACTTAATTTTTTTGCTTCACTTGCTTTCATAGTTCTGATTCCAATTCTTTAAGTTTATCTAGTTCTATTACAATTAGCTTCTGATTTTCTGATATGACATTAGAAGCTTCTTTAATGTTCGATTGTAGATAATCTATTTCAGCTTGAATTTTGCCGATGTGATTTAATATTACGTTTTTTCCTCGTTCAGTTTTCATGGGTTATTCTCCATTATTGTTACTAACGCTTGTACTTGATTTTTTAAATCTTGGTTTTCTTTTTCCATCTTCTCGATTATGAACTTTTGATCCCACATTATGTCGTGGAATCTTGTCACTATTGCTTGGGTTTCGAGTAATCTTCGTTCTGCTTCGGGGTGCAGTAGGAACTTGTTTGGTATCTCTGTCATGTTTTTTCCTTTTTATATTTAATACGCCTAATTTATCCATAACTAATCTACTAGATGGGCGACTTGTGTCAAAATCTACCATTCCATCAGGACTGTCTGCTGATATTGTATTTGGTAAATTCAAATCAATACACAACTGAGCATATTCTTTTTCTAAAAAATCGTAGGCCGTATCTTCAATTATAGGTTTACATAGAATATAATATCGACATTTATGTTCTAATAATTCCCAAGATAACTGAATATGGCGCTCTTTACTCATAATCCCACGCATGTATCGGTTTATCATCTAAACCAACCAAAGCCCCTTTGCGAGAAGGTGGCAGCATACCTTCGGCTTCTAATTTATATAAAATAAGATTAGCATACCATTGTTTTTCCTTAACTTTAGAACTACACAAAGCGTGGTCATAAAGATTAGTTAATGCTTCACTTAGAATCATAACCATTTCATGTCTTTTCACTCTTTCTCCCATTTGTTAGCATAAACATCGTACTCTGTTCCCATGCCATGCCCGAATATTTCATGTTTACGCTCTATCACTATTTTAGGCGGTTCCATTCCCGCTTTTTCTAAAGCCTTTAATAAAAAACTACAAAAATGTCCATCTTCCATTTTAAATTCTTCGATAGCCTTGTCAAGAACTTCTACCATTTCACTACGTTTCATTTTCGAGGTTCCTTAAAATAATAGGTATTAAATCCTTGTGCTCCATGAGCAAATATATAGTTACCTTTTAGCACATGGTCCATACATTGATCGCACATATCTAATCTATTGGTGTCGTTTAAGTAGGGCTGACTTGGATAACCGTCAGTTTGATTTGTCGTAAAAATAACTTGAATTTTAGTTTCAGTTTGTTTCAATAAATAATTACCACATTTTTCTATATCACAGGTTATATCAATTTTAGTGTGTTTCATTCTCTTTCCCATTCATTTATATACATAGGGTGAGTGTGGATATTCCAGCCACCTTGGAAATTAGGATTTTTTGAGTTAGGTGGCGGCATTTCTAATACTCTTTCAATAAAATTGAGTATTTGTTCTGCTCCTATTTCATTTACAGCATTTATATCTAAGTATTCTTCTAATTTACTAATGGCATCGGTACGTTTCATACTGGAGCATCCTCTGGATAAAAAGTTATTTCTCCACCATAGGCAGAGGGTAAAAGCATACTTCGATAGATCGGGTTATTTATAAAATTATTAGGCAATAGTATTTTTACATAACTCATACCTCTAGTACAACCATTTTTAACATCTTCGGGAGTTCTTAAATAAATGTTCAAATTTTTATCTTCTAAACGTATCATCATATCACGCCTATTCCCGATAGCCGAAGGTTGGTCTCTAAGTTTATCAAAACTTTGGACTAGGGCTGCTCGATAGTTATGAATGACTAGCATATTATTCAAAATCATCTACACTTAATGTTCCATTTTTAACCAAAGCGGTCACTAAACGATGGAGCTTATTATCAGTGGGGTCAACACCAACATTATTAACCAATAGTTTTTTAAGAACTTGCTCGATTTCGGATTTAAGTCGATTGTCCGAAGTTTGTTTATCAACTGCCTGTTCGTATGCTTCAATCGCTTTCATTTAAGTCCTGTTAATAACTGAATGATTAGATACTGCTGATAAAGATGCATTCCACCTGCAATAAAGTAAATAATAGAAAACCAAATATAAATATCTTTCATCTCAAAACCCCTGCTTTTTTCATAGTGAATACAATGCCAGCCATGTCGTGAAAAGCATGTTCCATTTCAACTGTGACGAGATTTTTCTCAAGCAACATATTGAATAATTCTGGCAAGCTTTGTATCACAAACTCATCAGGCTGACATTGTGGATAACCACGGTCATTAAGCCAAGTTTTCATTTCTTTTATAATAAGCACTTTATCTATCTGCATAAACTTTCTCTCAGCATTTTGGCTGCCTTACCGCTATCTTTATAAATGGCATTAAGCTCTTTTTGGTCTAGTCTAGCCGCAACTGAGTTATTTTTCAAGAAATCATCCTTAGCATCTTCAAAGAATAATTTAATGTAAGTACCCATTTGTGACATTTCTTCCATTTTACCATGTTTACTGAATAAGTCAATCATTCTATTTTCGCTGAGGTGCGACTTAAATTCTTCGTTAAGGTTTAAGATTTCAACCGAAAACTCTTGAGCTTTTTGTCCAGATTTTTCATGCTTTTCAACGTCAAAGAACTCAGGCGTTTTCTTTTTGATAATAATACGAGAACCACTTGACAAATAATCAACGGAGGCATAGGGCTTAATGACATGACCTTCGCTTAAACGACCGTAATTCGGCTCAACCTTTAGCGCATCGTATAAATTATCGTAGATGGTAGTTTCAACAAAGAAAGGCTTATGATAAACCGAGTAGTAATTATCTACAATAGCCGTAGGAACCAACACATCACCAATCATAACGTCGAAGATTTTAATATATTTCTCAGGCCCATAATCAATACGGTCGTTAATACCTTTACCGTAGATTTCACCATAAAGCGTAATGTCTCCACCAGCAAGGTCAGCAAGAACTTGGTATTGATTTGTATGGATTTTGTATCTTTCTAATGTATTCCAAATATCGAAGAAGGATTCTCCCGATTTTAACCAGTCTCCACGTCGTCCAACTTTCATAGGTTGATATGGGGTAAATTGTAGGGAAATGTTAGCTCCGTCCAACTTTTCGGACACTCCATACTTTTGTTCTTTGAGTTCAGTAGGGATTTTAGTTAGAAATTTGGCATTGTAATGATTTTCGATTGAACTATATTTTTTAAATTCTGACATTTATTTCTCCAATGTCTATATTAAAACATATCCGCCCTAAACTGTCAAGTAATAACAAGTGTATAGGAGAGATATATTGGGGAAGCTTATGGCAGATGATACCTATAAAAGAATGCAGTTGATTCAAAGTCTAGCCGAGATTGTGGACGAGTTGGGGTGGGTTATAGCAATTCCACCCGATCAAATAACGCCGGGTTTGATAGTTGGTGAAGAAAAATATGTCAAAGCAGTATCAAGCGCCTATTATGGAACTCAATTTGAAGTAATAAATCCTAACGAAAATGCAGAAGAAATAGAATTAACCGAAGATCAATATAACGAACTTATGGAGACTGGTGAGCTGGCTGTGCCAGTTAAACCGACATTACACTAAATGGCAGGAAATGAAATCCTAAAATCCAAACAGGACGCTAATCAGGTCATTAGATTAGCCTTTGATGACGCAACACAGCGTTTGAGAACTGATGCCATAGTTACCGCTACGATTGGTTCGGTTGATGTTATTATTGATGCCGCAGGTGGAGATAATATCGCCATTTCTGATGGTGTTGACACTATGGCGGTCAATCCAGATGGGTCAATTAATGTAAATGTCATTAATGCTATTTTATATAGTCCTAAATTTTATTATAATGCTATAAGTGCGGTAGGGGCAAGCGTTCTTACTACTATTTTGTCGGTTACTATACCAGCAGGTAAAACAGGATTTTTACAAAAAGTAACGGCATCGGGTGAGAATATTGCCAAATATACGGTAACTATAAACGGAACACCCATTGATACGGCTAGAACGTATTTTGGTGGAAGTTTGGATTTAGATTTAAACTATACTTCTTTAATAAATTTTGGTTATCCGGTAGTAGCTGGGGATATAATTAGGATGCAAGTAATTCACACTAGACCGAATGTAGCAGATTTTAATTCACGAATGCAAATATTGGAGAATATATAATGTTACAAAAAAGAAAAAAAGAGTTAGAACTAATGCGAGTTAAAACCGCTAAATTTGAATTAGAACTAAAGATAGAAGAATTGTTACTCGATGTCGAAAGAATCAAGGCGGCAATTAAAATTCAAGTAGATACTGAAAATAGATTAACTAAAGAAATAAACAACCTTTAAGGAGGGATAAGAAATGGCAGATTTTAATTCATCACTACCGATAAGAACGGAAGCAAATGGTGATGCGGCAGTAAAAGTAGTTGACGGAACAATAACGTCACAGGTATTAGGGGTCGATGCGAGTGGTAGAGTAACTTCTCGTATTGTGGCAAGTAATGGCGACAACATTACATCAACAGTAGCGGGTGCTAAAAACCCAGTCGATGCTCTATTAAGAGATGCGGCAGGAGTTGTTTTTGGTACGGCAACTAACCCAATTGCAGTAAGCCTCACAGTAGATAGTGTTGGAGATGAAATAGTCAATTATGACACATCTGCGGCTATTGCTGGGGGAGCATCTGATAATCACGATTATACCGTAAGTGTGGGCAAAACTTTGTTGTTAAAACAAGTTGAAGCTTCTGGGTCTGGTAGAGCTAAAGTTGAAGTACAAGTAGAATCTGGGGTTGCTACCGATGTATTTGCTACTCAGTATGTGCAATTTAACTCAACTTCTACTCCAAATATGTCAGTTTTATTTAGTTCCCCAGTTGCTGTAGCTGCTGGCGTTAGAGTTCGTATTATACGAACAAATCGAGATAATCAAGCTCAAGACTTGTATAGCACAATTTTAGGACAAGAAGTATAATAATGGCCGATCTTTCTGACATTCAATCCGCAGGGATAACAAAACTAACTGGTAGTGATGGAGCTGGAGTTGAACAAACTCCAGTTCAATCTACATCTAGTGGAGCTTTGCATACGAATCTTAGGGACCCCCTTGGGTTAGGCATAACCTCACGAGAGGATGGGGCAGGGCAGGTCGGGTTGTCATCAGAACTTTCTTCAACAAATTTTGTTTATTCTTCTTTGAATTCTACTGTCGATCAACTTGCTGCGAATGCGACTTTTGTTGGTGGCATTGAACTTGCTATTTATCAACAAAATCTATCCTTGTTGTTAGTATCTGATCAAAATGGTATATTTACAGTAAACCAATATATAGATGCTGCTGGATTATTACTTGCTAATCAAAGAATTTTTAATATTACCGCAGGAGTTGGTTTCAGTCAAACTCTTGTCTTTAACGGAAATTATTTTAATATAGAATTTAAAAATACTGGCACATTGACCACAACGACTTTAAATATAAACACGTATAGTGGCACAATACCACCTTCGCCAAACTATGAAATTGACCCTAAAAATGATTATTATTTAAATGTGCAGCGAGGTAAAATATTCGGACAGTCGAATGTTTCAATATCTGGATATAATCCAACAACCGGCAACTCCAAGGAAATGGTGTGGTCACAATCTGGTGTATATACTTGGAAAACAGTGGCGGCAATTTGTACGTTAGCTAGTTCTAGCATTGACGACACCGACGTTGTCGGAATCGGAGCGAGAACGGTTTTGGTACAAGGACTTGATGCCAATTATTTACCCATTTCAGAAATAGTAATTATGGCCGGAACTAGCCCAGTGTTGACTACTAATTCATATTTAAGAGTTAATTCTTTAAGTGTAATTTCCGCAGGTTCTAGCATGACAAATGTTGGAAATATTTCAATGACACATACCGCAACAATAATAAACTATATAAATGCTGGCGATGGATTGTCACAATCTTGTTTCTATACTGTTCCTTATGGCCATTCTGTTTTCGTTTTATCTGGCTACATCAGATGCTCTAAAATAGATATGTCGGCAGACCTTTATGTTCAGGTTGCTGGCATTAGATATAAAATAATTAAATTCGATATAGCAAGTTCTGAATTTATTCTTAATGTTCGTGCTCCGTATGAAATTTTACAAACTGCTGACATATGGATAGAAACGGCAGCATCATCAGGTTCAATATCAGCGAGTGGGTTTTTAGAAATGATCCAAATTAAGGACGGTTATTAAAATGGCTTCACCTTTTGATTTAAACAGAAATCAATTATCACCATTTGGTGCAAAGAAATTTGTAGATGAAAATGGAGTTACTCGATCTTTATTTAAAAGAGTACACGGAATTGAATCTCCAGTTGTTATTGGTAACAATGATATACTTTATGTAATTCCTTATTCTTGGGCAAAAATCACCGCTATAGAAATTATAGATGGTGAAAATGGAGATAAAATAAGTTTATTTGTTTTAGATTCTTTAACTGGAACTTATACAACTATACCTAATTATGAATTAAATCAATTTGGTTTTAATGTTAATGTGGCGAAGGATTATTATTCTCGTGACTCTAAATACGATGCCGACCTTAAGGTAGGTATGCAGGTAAAAATTGTTTATACTTCAGTTTCAATAAAAACCGCTAGACTTAATCTGGATTTAGATGAGGTAGTGTAATGATTAAGTATTCTCTCTTATGTCTAAGAAATAAAGACCCTAAAAAGATTTTAGCTACAATTATCAGAGACACTGAGGGATTATCTTGGAATCATGTTGAAATTTTACGACACGACACCGAAACTGGTGAGAAAATCTCATATGGAGCAGTATCTCCTAAGTCCAGAAAGATACCTTTAGCTGAATTACTTAAAAATTATGATATTGAGTTTGAAATTCCTTTAGATGTCAAGGAAGATTCAAGAATTTGTGATTTAAAATTAGAAACTTTATTAGGAAAATTGTATTCAAAATTTGAAGTATTCTTAATTTGGCTTTCAATGATCTTTAAATGTGGATTAAATTGGCTACCATATGTCAAACTTAATCTAATTGCCGAATTAATATGCACAGAACTTGTTGGAGAATTCTTTATTGATTGCTGTCATATTGATTTGAAAAAATCTCAAGAAATGTTATCTTTAACTGATGTATGGTCTATCGTAATTGCAAATAGACCAAATATCCTATAGCTATAAAAACAACAATCTCTAGTCCATGTCTTCCCTTGCGTTTCCAGCGCATATTACGTTTAACTTTAAGTCTGTTTTTATAATCTTTAACACCAAGTATTTTAGCCACTTGTAACCTCTTTGTAAAGTTTATTCGATAACTCGCTCGGCAATAGAATATTACAGCGTTTCATAGCTAATCTCCAAAAAGCCTGACCCAATTCTGATTTACTCATCTTATGTAACACATATAAAGAGATAATGCAATTATCGTTTCTAGGTACGGCGAAAAAGCCCAATATACCATAACCATATTTATATAAAAACTTTGAATATATCTGTTTACCTTCTTCACTTTTTAATTTTTCCGCATAAATGCTTAAACTTGCTAATAATGTTAATGCTTTTTCTCCACTTATTGATAATCTAGGACACCAGTTGGCTGAAAAGGATTTCATTCTCACTTTAGCGGGGTCACGATCTATAACTTCTTTAAGCCGTTTATCGTAAATCTTTCCTAAGATAAAATCTGTTGGTTTCTGAGCTTCTAAGACAGAATAATCGTTTTTTACCAATTTATCGACAAAATATTCATATTGATCATATATGTCAAGACTCATACTCTCAGACATAATCAGATTTAAAGCACATAATTGACTATCATTGGCCGAACTACCATCAAATCCGTCATTTCCAAGGGCTTTACACAGATATTTTCCTTGAATATATTGATGTAAAATTTCATTTATTTTACCCGCTTTAAGTTCTGGATATAAAACGCTAGAATTAAAGGCACTTAATGCTTGTTCTTCGCATTTAGAAAATAGGAGTTCTTTTTTGGACGATTTTAGATGTAAAAGTCCATATAAAACCTTAAATGGTAGTGAAAGCCAGTGGGCAGCTAGTCTAGTTCTAACCGTGGCTGGAACTGGGTCTGGATTTAGGATCAATTCATTTAGTTTTTGCTTTAGGTACATTTTTTAATTCCTCATCTAATTGTTTGAGAGATGCTAAGAGTCTATCCATTGCCGAATCATTAGTAAACGCTTTTTGGGTTATCTCTATATACTCATTTTCAAGTTCTTCTAATGCTACCACATATTGTCTTAGCTTGTCAACTTGTTTATTTTGTGAAGCTTCAAAAGCTGCCACTATTAAAGCCATCATATTGACTTCCATCTGCGTTACTTCTTCGTGTAATCCCATTATTCTCCGATTTATTCGACGTTTATTCGACCTAAGTAACAAGTGTATGTAGATACTATGTCAAGCAATTAGCTCTGGTATGTTTTACCAAGGGTCTTTGGCCCATTTAAAGCTTTAACGCTTACCCCATAATATCTAATAACCAACGGGATGTCAATGGAAAAACTAAAGAATTTTGGTCTGTTTGAGTTCGCCCTTCTTGGAACACTGTGTCGATCTTTCGTCGTAGGTCCAACTTTAAGCGATTCTCTGGTAATTGTGGCACTAGTTGCCGTATTAGCTTTCACTAAACACTACCTAAATGCCAAGAAAATCAACGATGTATCTAAAATCAATGAAGATATAAACTTACTCAAAAATGAAGTAAGTACCATCAAACTTAGTGGAGGAATGCGAAAAACGCAACTTAGCTCACCTATGGAAGAATTAGTAAATGTCCGAAGATTCTAAGTTACTAAATATTGCCGATGTAATTAGCAAAAGTCAACCCACTAAAACTCAGTTGGAAAAGAAATGCTTTGATTTGAGTAGAGCTTTGGTTGATCTAAATGAAACTTTGAATCAAAAGATGGCAGAAATTGCTCATTTAAAAAAGTTATTGGAAGGTAGTTCAAATATCGTAATGCCTATCACTGACGAAGAAGAAATAGCATCAATCCAACTAGAAAAACTTAAAGCTAAGAGCCGGCTAGGTGAACTTACTTTAGAAGAAACTAAGAAATACGATTTATTCGTAAAAAACAAAAGATTATCTCAAGGTGACGTAACCAACATCAATGGAGTTGCCGCATTACCGAAAGGGCTGGACAAAGGTCAGCTAATCAAAATCGCCAGCAAAAAATAATGGGAAATAAAACTGAAACTAAAAAAATAGTCTATGGTATGCGTATTCGCTTTGAAAAACAGGCGGAAAATACTTTTGTATCAACTAAAATGTTTAGTGATGGTGTTAAATTAGTTAGAATTGTATTAAAACCAGAGGAAATGATTTGGCATATTATAGATGCTGCCACAGGACATGTTTATATGTCGGGTGGGGAAAATATAAATAACTACGAAGTGTTACAGCGTAGTGCTAAACGAGCATTAGTTTCATTTCTAAATATTCCATTTGAAAAAGAGAGAAGAAAAATTGCTAAATCCCCCTATTCTCTCAGATAGTGTACCTAGCGATAGTGCTATTAAAGAAGCTCGTCATGCTTTGTGGCAGATGGGTTGTCTTGAATGGAAACTAGGGGTAACTCAAAAGAAAATTTACGATTTCTTCCATGATAAAATCAAAGATAAAATCATAGTAATAAACGCTTCTCGTCGTTTAGGTAAAACTTTCGCTTTAGTTATAATGGCTTTTGAGCAATGTTTACAACAAGAACGATCAATCGTTAAGTTGATTCAACCCGAAGCTAAAATGATTCGTACCAATGTTCGTCCTATCATAGATGAAATATTGGTAGATTGTCCTTTAGATTTAGTCCCGACTTATAATAGTCAAGATAACATTTATCGTTTTCCTAATGGTTCTCAGATTCAATTAGCTGGAACCGATAATGGAAATTACATGAAACTTCGTGGTGGTAATGGTCATTTGATTCTTATTGACGAGGCAGGATTCTGTTCGGACTTAGAACACATGATCAACTACGTCCTGATTCCTACCACTACTCTTACTAAAGGGCGTATCGTATTATCGTCAACCACTCCACCTATTCCAGATCACGAATTTATCAAATATATGGAAGTGGCGGAAGTTGAAGATAGATTAACTCGTAAAACTATATATGATGCTTTGGAAGATGATAAAACTACCGAAAATCCTCGTATAACCAGAGAAATTATTTACGATATTATCAGAGCTATTCCGGGCGGGGCAGCAAGTGATTCTTTTAGGACTGAGTACTTGTGTGAGAAAATAAGTAATAGTAAGGATTCAGTAGTTCCTGAATTTACTAAAGAAGTTCAAGATAGAACCATATCAGAGTGGCATCGTCCTGCGTTTTGCGACAAATACACAGCAATGGATATTGGTACTTTAGATTTAACTGCCATATTATTTGGATATTATGATTACGAACATGCTGTATTAGTTGTTGAAGATGAAGTTATTTTATCAAAACAGGAAGTAAGCTCTAAGAATATAGCAAAGCATGTTAAAGAAAAAGAAACTCTCCTTTGGACTGATAGAATAACAGGTGAACAGGATCGACCTTATCTTAGAATCAGCGATAATAACTTAATCTTAATTAACGATTTACGTCAAAGTCCACATTTCTTGAATTTTATTGCAACAGAAAAGCATAATAAAAATGCTTATTTAAATAAAATGAAAATTATGATAAGTGAAAATCGCATTATCATACATCCTAGATGTAAGAATTTAATATCACATTTAAGAACGGCAACTTGGGATAGAACTGGTAATGATTTTAAACGTAGCGCCGATAATGGTCACTATGACTGTGTAATGGCTCTTTGTTATTGGGTTCGTAATTTAGAGGAGAGTAGAAATCCTTTTCCTAAAGGTTATCAATACCGAAAATTCGGAACAAACGCCTTTTTCAAGAATACCGAGTTTAAAGAGCCTATCAAGAAGAACCATGAGGCACTAAACAACATGTTTAAGCCTATGAGTTCTTTCAGAAGAACAAAGTAACAAGTGTATATAGAGGGAAAATATGTCACAATTCTCAAAAGATAATGCAGTTTATTTCGTCAACAAGTCTCCCGAAGAAAGAGCTGACATTTTACTTAGAAAAGCCGACGACTGGTTCAAGTCAATGGACACCTCTGGCTATTTGGAAAAATTGCGTACTTTATGGCTTGCCTATCATGGTTCCTACTATGATGAATCGCATGGAATCAACTTTGGTGGCGAACAGGGCGAATTGGTCCAATTAGGTGTAAATCATATCCGAAATATCGGGTCAATTCTTCTTAATATGATTACCGCCACTCGTCCAACGATGCAAGCTAGATCAATCAATACTGATTATAAGTCATTAGTTCAAACGAAATTAGCAAACGGTCTTTTGGACTATTACATGCGTGATAAACGCCTAGAAACCTACTTGAAAACTGCCGTAGAGCATTCACTTGTGCTCGGTTCTGGGTATGTTAAACTTGAATGGAATGCAACAACTGGCGAAATCTTTGATTTTGATGAAGTATTGGGCGTTGATATTCGAGAAGGTGATTTAGAGTTCTCAAATCCTTCCGTTTTCGACGTTTATTTCGATACTCACCGAGAAAATGCTGACCATGACTGGGTTTTATGTCGTACCTTCAAAAATCGTTTCGACGTAGCGGCTAAATATCCTGAATATGCTGATAAAATCTTAGCATTAGAAACTAAAGATAAATTAGACAAATTTACCCGAGTTGCCGTGGCAATGGATGACACCGATCTAATCCCGCTTTATGAATTTTTCCATAAACGTACTGATTCTGTTCCAGATGGTAAATACCAACTATTTTTAGATAAAAACATCTCGTTAATTGAATCAAACATGCCTTATAGACAATTACCTGTCTATTGTATAGCCCCTTCGTACTACTTAGGAACAGCTTTTGCCTATACTCCATTATTCGATTTGATCGGTATGCAAGATGCCATCAACTCTTTATATGGAACAATCCTTACGAACCAAACTGCTTTCGGCGTACAGAGTATTTTGGTGCCACAAGGCGCTAATATCAGTGTAAGCGAACTTTCAAGTGGTCTAAGCATTATTGAATCAAATCAAGCTGCGGGTAAAATCGAACCACTACAACTTACCAATAGTCCAAAAGAAGTATTCACCATGATCGACAAGCTCGAAAAGAGCATGGAAACGATTTCTGGGGTAAACTCAGTATCTCGTGGTAATCCAGACCCTAATTTACGTTCTGGTAATGCCCTAGCCCTCGTCCAGTCAATGACCTTGCAATATATTTCAGGATTACAGCAATCTTATGTATCTTTAGTTGAAAACTTAGGTACTGGCATGATCAACGTCCTGAAAGATCACGCCAATGTTCCTCGTATTGCCACTATTGTTGGTAAAAACAACATGTCAGAAGTTAAAGAATTTACTGGTGACGATCTAAACTCGGTAAATAGAGTCGTTGTAGATATGGGTAATCCTCTTGCTCGTACTACTGCTGGTAAAGTTGAAATGGCTGAACAATTACTACAAATGGGTGCTATTAAAACTCCACAACAATACTTCCAAGTTATGAACACTGGACAACTTGATGTTATGACCGAAAGTGTTGAAGATCAGTTGAATCTTATCCGAAATGAAAATGAACGCATGGCTTCTAAAAAACCTGTCGTTGCTATTTTCACTGACGAACATGCTATCCATATTAAAGAACATGCTTGCGTATTATCTGACCCAGAATTACGTTTCGAGCCAGATATTGTCGATGCCGTTAGTAAACATATTCAAGAACATATTAAACTGTTGAAAGAAACTGACCCTGATATTTTAGGAATGTTAGGACAACAGTCTTTACAACAACCGCCACCACCACCTCCACAAGCTCCACCCATGCCTCCACCTATGCAAATGCCGATGGATATGTCGGTTCAGCCGCCGCCAATGAATATGGACCCTAATATGATTATAAATAATCCATTACAAGCACAAATGGCACAGTTTGGACAGCCACCAAGCGCATTGAACTTGCCTAATGTTGACCCTAATTTATTAAGTAATCCAGCCTTGCAAGAAGCAAGTATGGGAAATATACAAGCTCCTATCCAATAATGGACGGAGAAAACAGAATCTATCCATAAGGACGATTCAAAGAAAGAAGATGTTATGGCCGATATACAAGCTGCGTTGCAGCCTATTCTCAATGGATCAGCTCCTGCTCCAAAAGAAACAACCCCAACAAATACCGATGATATTGGTCAAGAAGTTCTTGATTCTTTGGAAGATGATCTAGGCGATGATACTGCCGAAATCGTTGCTGCCGAAGAAGCTGGTAAAATCACACCAAAAGAAGCTGCGGTTTTAAAGAAAAAATTAAAACTTAAAGTTGATGGTGTTGAATCAGAAGAAGAAATTGATTTTAATGATGAAGAATCTTTGCGTAAGCATTTACAAAAGTCAAAAGCTTTCGATAAACGTATGCAAGAGTTTTCTGGCTACAAATCACAAATGGATCAAATCCTAGAAATGTTAGATAAAGACCCTGAAGCTTTGTTAGAAAAAATGGGCAAAAATGTTGATGAATTGGCTGAGAAACGACTTACTAGACGAGTAGAAGAACTTAAAAAATCTCCAGAACAACTTGACCGAGAAAAAATGGAGAAAGAACTTAAGGATTTGAAAGAAGAACGTAAAAAAATTCAAGAAGAAAAAGACCTTGCTGAAATGGAAACTATGCGTAATCAACACGCATCAGAAATCGAACGAGATATTAAAGCGGCCTTGGACGATGCTCAAACCGTATTGCCTAAACGAGATAAAATTGTATTAAGTCGTATTGGACAAGCTATGTTTTTAGCGATGAAAAATGGTTTTCCAGAAGTTAAAGCCAAAGATGTTATTCCTTTTGTGGAAAAACAGTACAAACAAGAGCTTTCTGAATTTTTCAGCGCATTACCTGAAGATACTATCGAAGCAATTATCGGTAAAGAGCCTTTGAATAGATGGCGTAAGTCATTGATTTCTAAGTCGAAAGCAGCAGCCGTTCCAGCTAAAACGAAAATTGAAGATAGCGGAACTCATCGCGAAACTGAAGAAGAATCTAAGTCTAAAAAATTAAACTATAGAGACTTTTTCAAGATGAACGGGTAGATAACATGAAATTTGCTGGGGTGTTAACAAGTGTATTTAGAAAGATATTGTTTCAAGTATTTGTAAGACTTGTTCTACCCCTCCAGATGAATAGGTATCGAAGCTGAGAAAGAAAAATAGCTGAGTTACTAAAATAAACAAATCACGTCGATAAACTCGACATTAAAAGGAAAACAATATGGCTTTAGCCAATACAACTGCAACATTAAACGGTCTTTTCAAAGAAGTTTACGCTAAAAATCTAGTGAACTTGATTCCAGATGGCGTTAAACTATTAACTAAAATCCCTTTCGCAAAACGTGAAGCAACTCTTGGTTCTCTTTATCACCAACCTGTTATTCTTGGACACGAACATGGTGTGACTTTCGCTGCTGGTGACGTTGATGCTTTCGCATTAAACGTATCTGTAGCTGGTCAAATCAAAGACGCTACTGTTCAAGGTACTCAATTGGTTCTACGTTCTGTTCTTGGATTAGCGGCTGCTTCTCGCTCTATGGGTGGAGACGCAAAAGCGTTCATGCAAGGTACTAAATTCCTTGTGTCTAATATGTTGCGTTCAGTTACTAAGAAATTAGAAATTGAAATGCTTTATGGACAAGTAGGATATGCTACCCTTGATGCAGTAGTGGCAATTGCTGGTACTGTACTCCAAATTCCTGACTCTGAATGGGCACCGGGTATTTGGGCAGGTGGCGAAGGTATGCCAATCGAAATTCGAGATTCTACTGGGGCCACAGTTAAAACTGCTGCTAATACTAAAATTGTTTCAGTAGATTTCTCTACTCGACAAATCACAATCGCTCCGGGACTTGCTTTGGCAACTGCTTCTGGCGACGTTATTTGGCATGGTGGTGACGTAAGTTCTGCCTACGGCAATGAATTTCCGGGTATTCACAAGATTGTAACAAATACTGGCGTATTGTTCGGTATCAATGCTACAACTTATTCTTTATTTCGTGGTAACTCTTACGATGCTTTAGCTGGCCCTCTTTCATTTGCAAAAGTGCAAGAAGCTATCAGCAAAGCGGTTGAAAAAGGTCTTGATAATGATGTTCTAGTTATCGTTAATCCGTTAACTTGGACTGATCTGTTGAATGACCAAGCGGCTCTTAGAATGCAAGATAGTTCGTACTCAACAGCTAAGTCTGAACAAGGTTCAAAAGAACTTTGCTTCTACGGACAAGCTGGTAAAATCGAGATTGTTCCATCAATGTATTGTAAACAAGGTTTCTCTTATGTAATTACTCCAGACGAATTTATGCGTATCGGTTCTACCGACGTAACATTCCAACGTCCGGGTAAAGAAGGCGAATTCTTCCGTGATATGGACAACTCAGCAGGTTACGAATTGCGTTGCTACTGTGACCAATCTCTGTTCTGCTCTGCTCCAGCGAAAAACGTCCTAATCTACAACATAGTGTAGTCTAGTTAATCACTAACTATGAAAGCCCTGAGCTAATCACTCGGGGCTTTTTTTTGTCTTAGCGGAAAATCTGCCGAGCAATTTCTTCAACTTCTCGACGAGACTCATTCACCAAGTTATTAGTGAGATATGCTTTATCGACAATAGTGAAAATCGGAGTCGGGCCACTAGGATTTTTCTCAGCACCTTGGTTCTGGTTTTTCAATCTCATATTGATTGCTTTCAGAAATTCAAGTAATTCAACACTAGATAAAAAGGTTCTATCTACACCTTCTTCAATCGTTGCGCTTGACTCTGCTTTTGTTAGTATTGGTGCAGTTTCCGCAGGATAACCGCCACCGCCAGAATTTCGATAACCTAATCTTCCATCAGTATATGCATCTGCCATTTTATTCCCCTTTGTTTAAAGCTGTACTATAACCATACAGTCGTTTTTCTAAATCAATTACCATTTCAATATCCTCGTCCATTGTCGTTTGTGTTGATATTAACGATTGGGCGGTTTTCGAGTCTTTCCCATGTGTAGATGGTTTTGCTTCTACATATTTTGTTCTTAAGTGGTTCGAGCAAAACTGATTTTGTGTTTTCATCATATATAACCTGCTTTCCTATATCTATTGATGTTAATTCTTTCACTGGTAACTTATATCGTTTCAAATCAATACCTATAATTTCTAGTTGTTGAGCATGAAACATTTGTTTACTTACAAACCCGACTACATTCATTTTTTCTCCTTGAGCATTAAATACTCTACTCCATTCACTGTAACAATTCTATAACCAATGTCAAGTCTTTCTATCGAAACAATAGGAGAACTAGACATGCACATAAACTTAATGTTCGGACTTGAATATCTTAAACATTTTTTACCTTCATGATTATTGACAAATTGAATTGTTACGTTATCTACTTTTAGATCAAATTTTTTGATAATATTGCATTTTTCTTCTGGAAAACTGCGTATCATTTGAGCAAAGTGCTTTTCATCAATCATTTAACTACTATAACAAGTGTATTTGAGAAATGGAAGGAAAAAATGCAATGCTGAACCGCGTTATATATCTTACTGCATCTAGCAAATATCCAGAGCGTTATAATCATTCTGAGCTAACTCCTGAGCTATTAGAAAATGCTGACGAACTAATAGAGGCGGTAAACTCATTTCTATTGGAAATAGGTGTTGACGATTTATCAGTATCTAGTGGCTTTCGTCCAAAGGCGGTAAATGCTGCTACTAAGGGAGCTTCCACAACCTCTCAACATATGATTTGTAGAGCTGTAGATTTAGTTGATAAAGATGGCTCACTGTCCAAAAAGTGTGCTGCACACCCTGATTTACTCCGAAAATATGGCTTATTTCTCGAAAATCCAGTTCAAACTAAAGGCTGGTGCCACCTTGATAAATCCCGAACCAGAGCGGATCGTCCTTCTAGGGTCTTTAGCGCAAAATAACAAGTGTATTTAGGGGAACTATAATGCCAATACCTTTAACAGTCAATGGAAATACTTATAACTATCCAGTAGCGGGAGAAGACCCAAATTGGGGCAAAGAAGCCTCTGATTGGGCTTTAGAAGTTACGAATGTACTTGCCAGCGTTTTGGGCGATGGTGACATTCTTGAAGATAACTTTCCTATTATCAATAATGCCAATGTTTACACCGATATTAGTAAATTAAATTTTAATCCAAATGTTGTACGATCTGCTCTTATTTCTTATGTTATTCATCGTACTTTTGACCTTGCTACCCAAGTTGTAGATTTCTCAGCTTCGGTTCATGCTGATTTTGTAAACCAAGTTGGTGCTCAAGCAACAGGAACCGTAACGATTGTTGATTACTCTCTTTTAGCAGGAGCAACAATTACTGTAAATGGAACAGCACTTGTCGAAGGTGTTGATTGGGCCGCAGCCGTAGATAATGACACAACTGCAACATCTTTAGCTTCGGCGATTGATGCTTTAGCATTAGTTGGTGCAGTATCGGCGTTAAATGTTGTCACAATTACAGCAGATGCAAATGGAACCGCAGCCAACTCTTATAATTTACTAACAAGCGATGCTGTTAATGCTCCAGTTTCAGCAGCAACATTACTTGGTGGTATTGATGACGTTGTGGCCCCTGCTAAATATTTCACATTAACTTCTGCTAATGATGTTACTTCATATTATTTTTGGATGTCAGAATCTCCTAATGATGTTGACCCTGCCGTAGTTGGAATGACTGGCGTTCCTGTTGTTTTAATCCCTTCATTTACTTTGTCGGATATTTTACAAACAATCAGAGCCGCAGTAAATTCTACATTAGATTTTAATTCTACAGAAGATGGGGTTTCTCTTACAGTAATTGCCGCAGCAGCAGGACCAATCACAATAGTCCAAACCACAAATATTCCAAATTCTGTTATGCAACCATACGGCGGAGAAATTACCTATGGAGCAACTGAATCAGGAGAAATTCAATTAACTCAATTAGTTCCTGTAAATAATATTTTCCAATGGGATTTCACTCAAACGGCTTACGGATCGGGTGGCGTTAGTTTGTCGATTACTCCTACGGGACAACTTCAATATCAATCTACTAATATTATTGGAGCTAATTACACTGGAAAAATCACATTTGCGGCCAAAGTGCTAAATGTATAAAGGAAATTAAATGCCATTTTCATTTACAAGTATATTAAAAGGTTTATCAATTAAACAGGAAGATACTGTAGCTCCTACGCAGATTATTATTACTCCCGGTGGTACACCTGACACTACTACAACTATAGTTTCTTCACAAACTCAGGATCGCACACTTACATTACCTGATGGTGATGGTGAGTTGATGACATCGGGTTCTGCCCCATTAGCGACTCCAACTCAAAATGGTTTCGTAAGTACAGTAGCACAATCTTTTGGCGGGGTAAAAACTTTTGTAGATGGTCTTATTTCTGAAGAAGATATTTTAGTCGATTCGACAGTAAATCCATATGCTTTGGTTGGATCAAAAACTGTTGTAACAGGTGATAGCAAATCTATAGCATTTGCTTCTGGCGAAACAAGCGGAAGTGGTAATTCTGGTGATGCTGTTTTAATTTCTGGAGATGCTCCACAAACTGCACCAGACCCTTTAGTAATACAGGGAGTTACCTTTACACAGCTTGTCGGATTTTATGGTGTAGGAAAAATCACTGAAACAATTTCGGTTCAAATTATTATCGATGATGTTAATATCACAAATCCTGCTGCTCCTGCTTTCAATCTTAGAGGTTCGGCATCTCAAAGACTTGTAATACGCGTAAATTCTGCCACAACGGTAGATGATTTAGTTGCCGCATTTCTTTTAGCTGGCGCTCCCGTTACTAGCGCATATACCGCAGTTGGTTCTGGTGCCACAACTTTTGTCAATGATTTACAAACTTTCACTGGGGCATATGACCACGGTGTCGCCAAAGTCCAAAGTGATTATCATGTAAGATTAGGAACTCGAGATGTGGTATTGGGCCAAGAAGGTTCAAATACAAGTCAAGTTGGAATTAGATCATCTTTAGTTTCTGGAGTAGGTGATTCTGACACTATATTCATTTTGTCTGGATTGGTTCAAGGTTCTGGTAATTCTGGTGGCATTTCAATGCGTTCATCAGATATGGTTGGTTCTGGAGCATCGGGAGGATTATTTCTTAGAACAGGTACCATAAATGGTTCTTTGAACTCAGGAAATAATACTATTTCAACGGGAACAACTAATTCGTTCGCTACTGCCAATTCTGGCCGATTGATTATGACTACTGGTACTGTTAATGGTATTTCAGGAAATTCAGGGCGTTTTGACTGGAATACTGGTAACAATAACAGCAGTAACGGAGGTTCTGGAATAGTAAATTTAAGTTCAGGAACTACTATTGACGGTAATTCTGGAGCAATGAATTTATTTACTGGAGTACCATCTGGTTCTGGAACAAGAGGAGATGTAAACATAACTGGGAATATTATCCTCTTAACTCCATCAGCTTCGGCTTCAGTGTCGGTAAATGGTAACGTACATATAAATGCTGGCAATGGTCTTGGGTTTTATAATACCGCAAATACTTTCAATACATCTTTGCAAGCTCAGCCCGGTGCGACAAGTTCTTTAGACCTATATTTACCACAAGCTGATGGTACTGCTGGACAAGTTCTATCAACAGATGGTGCGGGAGTATTAAGTTTCATTAGTGCTGGTGGCGGGGGAGCAAATACTTCTCTTTCAAACCTCGTTTCACCAACGGCAATTAATGAGGATTTGATTTTTACAGTAAGTCCAGAAGTACCTTTACAAACACCATCCACAACGGTACATAGAATTAAAACGGCTGATACCGTTGCCCCGCTTTCTACAAATTCTTCGCATAATTTGGAAATTTCTACTGGCTCCAGCTCGCAAGGAAGTACGGGTTACATCAAAATTAAAACCCCACAAGCCACAAATACTGGATGGCCGACTGGGGCTATTGTATCTGGAAATATAGAAATTGATGTTGGTATTAGTGGCAGCGACCCCCTCATAACACCGGGGAAATTTAAAATTAAAGACCAATCAAATGGCG
>ERZ1292625.524-Hain-H41-01um-R1-524-length-57711-cov-8_pt1 | contig 49134 bp, 46 predicted proteins | sample MGYA00564400_ERZ1292625 | MGnify/ENA primary metagenome ERZ1292625 (study PRJEB36523, sample SAMEA6512639) | groundwater metagenome | collected 2019-01-08 | study: AquaDiva: Metagenomics assemblies of 32 groundwater samples
GGAGAGACAAAGTGGGGTAGAGATACAGACCGGTTATTTTTGTGAACCCAATAATCCAGAATCTATAGCGGAAACAATAAAAAAAGTAATAAACGATCCGAACAAAAACACAGTTGTAGAAAATGCTTACAAAATGGTAAAAGAAAAATATGATTGGGATATGGTCGCCTCGCAAATGAGAGAAGTATTTGATAGTATCTAGGATATGAAAACAATTTTAGTGACGGGGTGTGCTGGTTTTATAGGGAGCAATTTTACTAAGCAATTTAAGGCTATTTTTCCACAAACTAGCATAGTAGGGATCGATGATCTTTCAACTGGTAGGAAATCAGAGATCGACTCTGGGGTTTTGTTTTATAAGGGTTCGATTACGAATGAGAAATTTTTGGATAAAATATTTCAAAAACATCGTCCTGAGTATGTGTTTAGTTTTGCGGCCTTACCAAGAGTTTCTTTTTCAGTTCAAAAACCAGTTGAAACCAGTCTCGTCAATATAGTAGGTATTGTAAATTTGCTCAATATAGCTAAAAAATATGGTGTGAAGAGATTTATCCACTCATCTTCGTCTTCTGTTTATGGTGGAGCTAAGATTTTACCAACCAAAGAATCAGAAAACTTTCCAGATCCAAAATCTCCGTATGCAGCTCAAAAATATTCAAACGAATCATTTTGTAAAATTTTTAGTGAACTCTTTGGGATGGATACCGTTTGCCTGCGTTATTTCAATGTTTATGGTCCCGGCCAATATGGCGATTCTCCTTACTCAACAGTGATCTCAGCTTGGCTTGAATCGATTTATTTCCCAAAAAACAAAAAAGCTTTTATTGAAGGAGGTGGCAAGCAGTCTAGAGATTTTTGTTATGTTGACAATGTAGTCTCTGCTAATATCTTGGCGATGGAATGCAAGAAGGATTTGAAAGGCGAGGTATTTAATATTGCTCACGGAGAGCGAACGGTAGTCAATGATATAAAGAATATGATTGAAAAACATACCGGCAAAAAAATAGACCTTGAAAAGAGACCAAAAAGAAAAGGGGATGTTTTGCATACTCACGCCGATATAAGTAAGGCTGAGAAGATCCTAAAATACAAGCCAGCTATCAAATTTGAAGCAGGTCTCCAAAAGACAGTTGAATGGTTTGAATCTAGGAAAAAATAAAATGAAGATTTTGATTGCAACAGGGATATATCCCCCCAAGATTGGCGGTCCAGCGCAGTATGCAAAAAATTTAAAAGAATCCTTTGAAAAGATGGGGCATAAGGTCTCTATAAGGACTTATGGTATAGAAGATTTTCTACCTACAGGAATACGTCATCTTTTTTTCTTTTTTAAGATTATACCAAGTATCATTAATTCAGATATTATTTTCACTTTAGATACTTTTAGTGTTGGTTTGCCTTCTGCGCTAGCTTGTAAAGTTTTGAATAAGAAATGTATTATAAGAACCGGTGGCGATTTTTTGTGGGAACAATATGTGGAAAGAACAAAGAAAAAAGTTTTGTTAAGGAAGTTTTATAAGACTGAACAATCAAACTTTTCTTTTAAGGAGCAAATTATATTTAAACTGACTAAGTGGACTCTTCAAAATGTAAATCATACGATATTTTCTACTGATTGGCAGAGGCAGATTTTTATTGATGCATATCAAACAGATAAAAATAAAGCCTCGATTGTGGAAAATTTTTATGGGGGAAAAGAAGCTGATTTAGAGCCGATTTCAAAAGAGTTTATTGGCTCTACTAGAAAGTTGATTTGGAAGAATTTGGATATGCTTGAAACCGTCTTTGAAGAAGTTAAGAAGGTAACATCAGAAACGTCTTTATTTTTAAATAATTTGTCGTTTATAGATTTGATAGCAAGACTTAAAAATTCTTATGCCGTGATACTAGTTTCTCTAGGTGATATTAGCCCAAATATGATTCTCGATGCAATTCGTTTCAACCGGCCGTTTATTTGTACCAAAGAAGTGGGGATTTACGATAGAATAAAGGATGCTGGGATTTTTGTGGATCCTTTGAATAAAAAAGAGATCGAAGAAGCGGTATCCTGTTTACTTACTCAAGAAGGATATAAAGAAGCCAAAGAAAGAGTTAAAAGTTTTAATTTTGTTCATACATGGGATCAAATTGCTAAAGAATTTTTGTCAATTTATTTTAATTTAAAATAATGAAAGTTTTATCTATAGGCACTGATCGGAAAATATTTGAGGAAGGCTCGGCGGTTAGAGAGCGGGCTATTAAGTATGGCAAGCTTTTTGACGAGCTTCATATGGTTGTGTTTTCGACTAGAATTATGAATTATGAATCAAGAATTAAGATTTCAGAAAATGTTTTTGTTTACCCAACTAATTCACGTAACAAATTACTTTATATTTCTGATGCTTTTAAAATTTCCAAACCCATAATTCATAATTCAGATCCCATAATTCAAGATCTGGTAATCTCTGCTCAAGACCCGTTTGAAACCGGTATAGTCGGACTTTTGTTAAAATTAAGATACGGGTTATCGCTCCAGATTCAACTCCATACTGATTTTGCCAATAAGTACTTTATCATTCATTCTTTTCTAAATTTCTTAAGATTTCCACTTGGACTGTTTGTTTTGAGTTTTGCTGATTCGGTACGGGTTGTATCAAATAGGATAAAAAGATCAATAAACTCTCTATCCCATAATATTGTGGTGTTACCGATATATACACATATAAATGAATTAAGAATTAAGAATTATGAATTAAGTAAAAATTCAGAAATTATCAAATTTCTGACAGTGGCGAGATTAGAAAAAGAAAAAGATCTAGAAACAGCCATAAAAGCTTTTGCTCTTGCGGATTTGGATGTCGAAGATCCTGAGCGAAGTCGAAGGACTGTTTTTACTATTGTTGGTGATGGAAGTGAGAGAGAAAGCTTAGAGCTTTTAGCTAAGAGCTTAGAGATAGAACATAAAGTAAAATTTGTTGGTTGGCAAAGTGATTTGACCGAGTTTTATCAAAATGCCGATATATACATTTCTACTTCTCTATATGAAGGTTATGGAATGTCAGTAGTTGAGGCCGCTTCTTATGGTTTACCCCTTGTATTATCAGATGCGGGGGTGGCAGGAGATTTTTTCAAAGATAAAGAAGAAGCTTTAATCTGTAAACAAAAGGATGTAAATGGCTTTGCTCAAGCGATGTCCTTACTTCTGCCCGATTTGGTTTTGAGAAAAAATATGGGCCAGAAAGCAAAAGAAGCAGTAAGTAAATATAAAATAAGTTATTCAGAATATTTAGAAAAATATAAAAATTTGATGAAACAAGCCCAAGATTTCCACAATTTAAATTATGGATTGTTTAAAAAAAATATCTTATTGCGTTATTTAGTAGCTGGTATTATTGCTGCTTCTACTAACATCGGTTTACTTTATATATTTACTGATATTTTTAAAATTTGGTATCTTTATTCTTCTCTCCTCTCTTTTGTCATAGCAGTGGTCTTGAGCTTTATACTTCAAAAATTTTGGACATTTAATGATCGCGAGACAGAAAAAGTCCATCATCAATTTGGTCGATTTTTAGGAGTGGCCATCCTTGGTATTGGTATAAATACTGTTTGTATGTATATTTTAGTTGATATTTTGAGCATTTGGTATATATTTGCCCAAATCATCACTGGCGCTATTATCGCGATATTCAATTTTTTAATGTATAAATTCTTTATTTTTAGGCAAAAATGAGATTACTTATATTGACCCAAAAAATAGACAAAGATGATCCGATTCTGGGCTTTTTTCATACCTGGGTTTTCAGATTGTCAGAAAAATTTGAAAGTGTCGTGGTCGTTTGTTTAAGTAAAGGAGATTTTGATTTACCACAAAATGTTCAAGTTTTTTCTCTTGGTAAGGAAAAAGGTAAAAATCGTTTTTATTATATCTTTCAATTTTTCAATCTTTGCTTCTTTCAATCTCTGAAGTATGATGCAGTCTTCGTTCATATGAACCAAGAATATGTTTTGTTGGGTGGATTGTTTTGGAAAATGTTGAGAAAACCAGTTTATTTGTGGCGTAATCATCCCCAAGGTAGTATTTTGACTAGATTAGCTGTTTTGTTATCGAACAAAGTATTTTGTACTTCTGATAAGTCTTTTACCAAAAGATTTTCTAAAACAATTTTAATGCCTGTGGGGATAGATACGTATCAATTCAAAGATTTAAAAAAGGAAAGAAGTAAAAATTCAATTTTGTTTTTGAGTAGGATCTCTCTGGTAAAAAGACCCGAATCGTTGATAGAAGCATTAAAAATTTTAAAAGATAAAGATATAAATTTTATTTGTAATTTTTATGGTGAAGCGCTACCAAAAGATCAAAATTATTTTGAAAATTTAAAAAATAAAATAAAAGAGTATGGTTTGGAAAATAATGTGAAATTTAAGGTTGCGGTGCCGAACGATCAGACCCCCAAAATATATAGTGAACATAATATTTTTATAAACCTTACGCCATCGGGAAGTATGGACAAGACTATTTTAGAATCAGTAGCTTGTGGTTGTATACCGATCGTTGCCAACGATTATTTTAGAGATATTTTTGAACCAGAAATGTTGGTCGGAGAAGATATATACGACATATCGAATAAAATAGAGTTTTGTCTCAACCTTTTAGAAGAAAGGAAAGATGAGATCAGACAAAGATTGATTAAGTATGTGTCAGAAAATCATAGTTTAAAAATATTAATTGAAAAATTATATGCAGAGATACTTCGCTAAATACTACCATTCATATTTGGATTCTTTGGTTGATTTTTTAATTCCACGAGGGAAAAGAGTTTTGAGATTGGGTATAAAAATTGAAATGGAAAAATCGGTTAAATATGATTATGTCGTTCTTAGAGATGTGCTCGGGTATGTGTATGATGTTCAAAATTATTTTAAAGAAATTAAAGATTTATTGACAGAAGATGGCAGAATAATAATCACTCAGTATAGTGCTTTTTGGGAACCAGTTTTGCGTCTAGCTTCTTTTTTGGGGTTACGCAAAACTTTGAAAATAGAACAGAATTGGCTCTCTATGCATGATCTCCAAAATTTCGCTCATTTAGCTGATTTAGATATGGTGAAAAGTGGGACTAAGATGATAATGCCTTTATATATACCCCTCTTTTCTTCTTTTTTAAATAAAATTGTGGTCAATTTTTTTCCTTTTTCTAGATTAGGGCTTTTCCATTACATCGTTCTCAAGAAGAATCGCAACTCTCTACACTTGCAAGCTACGATAAAAGCCCCATCTATTTCAATTGTCGTTCCGGCTCGCAATGAAGCCGGGACGATAGAAAAAATAGCAAGAGACTTACCCAAATTGGGCAATTTTACAGAAATCATTTTTATAGAAGGCAATTCTACTGATAATACATATGATGAGATTGTGAGAGTGGCAAATAAATATAAAGATAGTAAAAAAATAAAATATGGTAAGCAAAAAGGTAAAGGAAAAGGTGATGCCGTAAGGCTTGGATTTGAGATGGCTGAAGGAGATATTTTGACTATATTTGATGCTGATATGACGGTGCCAGCAGAAGAGATGGGTAAGTTTTATGATGCCATCGTCGAAGGGAAGGGGGATTTTATAAATGGTTCTAGATTGGTTTACCCGCTAGAAAAAGACTCAATGCGTGTTTTAAATTTTATTGCCAATAAATTTTTTAGTTTGGCTTTTAGTTATTTGCTTGGCCAAAGACTCAAGGATACTTTGTGTGGGACCAAAGTTTTGTGGAAAAAAGATTATGAAAGTATAAAAAATAATCGAGCATTTTTTGGTGACTTTGACCCATTTGGTGACTTTGATTTGCTTTTCGGCGCTGCCAAGCTCAATCTCAAAATTATAGATTTGCCGATACATTACAAAGAACGAGCTTATGGAGTTACCAATATTAGCCGGTTCCGCCACGGCTGGCTGCTCTTAAAGATGGTGGTTTTTGCTGCGAGGAAAATAAAGTTTATATAATGCCAGAAATTAATATAGAACAACATAATATAGAGATTCAGAAAAATTTGGAATCGTGGCAGAAGAAGCCGTTGTTGCGCGAGATTTACAGAGGGTTTTATAACTTGATTTTGGGGTGGGTGAGAAAAGATTTAAAAGGAGAGACGGTAGAATTGGGGTCGGGGATTGGGAACTTCAAAAGTGTTTATCCAGAGTGTATTGCAACCGACATTTTCCCAAATCCTTGGATTGACCAAGTTGAAAGTGCTTACAAACTTTCTTTTTCTGATAATTCCGTTTCTAACTTAGTGATGTTTGATGTTTTTCATCATCTAGCATATCCGGGCTCTGCTTTATTGGAAGCCAAGAGGGTTTTGATCAGAGAGGGAAGAGTTATAATTTTTGAACCTTACATTTCACTTTTTGGTCTTCTGGTTTACGGTTTTTTACATCATGAGCCCGTTGGTTTATTTCAAAAAATAAATTGGCTTTGTCCAAATGGCGAAAACCCCGATGCCAAATATTATGCTGCACAAGGTAATGCTACGAGAATATTTGGAGGAAGCTTAAAGCTTAGAGCTAAAAGGTTAAAGGATTGGAAAATAATAGAAATCAAAAAAATATCGGCGATTTCTTATGTTTTGTCGGGCGGATTTAGTAAACCTAGTTTTTATTCCCTTAAATTTTTGCCATTTATTAAGAAAATAGAGAAAATATTAGACTTACTGCCACACCTCTTTGCCACTAGAATTCTAGTTGTTTTAGAGAAGAAATAGGTTATATTAAAGGAGATGTTAAATAAAATAGAGACAGAATTTGGGAGTTTCTCCAAATGGTTTAAAGTGACTTTTTATGTACTATTTGTTATTTATTTGATTGCTTGGCTATCTACAATCTATTTATCCAATGTCCAAAAGGAGAGAAATTTGGAACCCATATTACCTATAATGGCTGAAGATAGCGAGGAATATAGAGATTTGATTGAATCTATGATTAATAATCATAGCTTTGTTTATGATGGACACATAAATACCCTAAGGGCACCGGGCTATATGTTTTTTGCTGCGGTTATCAAAACTATAGGCAGGTCCTATTTTGCTGTTACTTTGGTCCAAATAATTCTTGTATTTTATTCTGCCGTTATTATTCGTAGGATAGGCTTATTTTTTGCTGATAAGAAGGTTGGGGAAATAGCCGCTTCTATGCTTCTTTTGAATCCGATCACTCTCGTATTATCTCTTGTAATATTGACTGATATTTTGTTTTTATTTGTCTTTATGTATGGATTTTATCTGGCGGCGACGAGTAATGTTAGATCAATAAAAAGAATAATTTGGGCTTCTATTTTGTTTGCTATTGCGATTTACATTAGACCAATGGGGGCTTTTGCTCTACCAATATTTGCCACCCCATTTTTGCTTTCAGAAATGGATATAAAAAATAAGATTAAAGCGCTTTTTATAATGGTCGCTACCATCTTTTTACTGATGGTACCATGGATGGTCAGAAATTATAAACTTACCGGAGTATTTGATTTTACTTCTTTTAAATCAATCAATTTAGTTGATTATGCGGTACCTATATATCTTTCGAATATAAATAAAACTACAGTAAGTCAGGAAAAAGTAAAAATAGAGAATAAGCTCGGCATTACTCGCGATAAGTGGCGTGACATCAGATATTCGAAAGAAATATCGTCTGCGATGCAAAAAATTATTTTAGAACAACCATTTTCTTATCTTAAATTTCACACTCTTTCTTCTCTACCTTTTCTATTTTCTTCATCCGTTCAGTATCTGGGAGAAAGTTACGATAGCGCTTTGCATATGAAAAAAGAATTCAAACCGGGGATAATAAAATATCTTGTTGCCAAAGATTGGGGTATGTTTATAAATGGTCTGTATAGTGAATGGTGGAAGTTGGGAGAGAGGATCGTCTGGCTTCTCATCTACACACTAGCTCTTTTGGGCTGGTGGCAAAATAAGAAAAAACTTTTTGCTTGGGGTTTCCTGTTTATTCCCGCTTATTTGATGCTTCTTGCTGGTCCAGCCGCTAATGCCCGCTATGCTCTTCAAGGTTTGCCTTTTGTTTTGTTATTGTTCGGGTCTGGTTTGGTGTATATTAGAGCTAAATTAGTTAAGAAATATGTATAAAAATAAAAAAGTTAGCGTAGTCATTTCCACTTATAATGAATCCGGTAGTATCAGGGGAGTGATAGATGGTTTATTTGAAACCGGCTTGGTTGATGAGGTCGTGGTAGTAGATAATAATGCCCTCGGTAATACTAAGGAAGAAGTTGGGAAGACTAAGGCTAGGCTTGTGTTTGAAACAAAGCAAGGTTTAGGCCATGGATTGAAAAAAGGATTTGAAGAGGTGAGTGGGGATTTGATTGCAATGATCGATGCGGACGGGACTTACCAATCCAAAGATATTGAGAAACTTCTAGCATACAGTGATGAGTTTGATGTGGTGTTGGGTACGCGGACTTCACGATCAGCAATCTGGTCTGGAGCCCATATGCCATTTATAGTCCGAATCGCTAATTTGATTTGGGCTAAAGCAGTGGAGTTTCTTTATAATGGACCGTTGCTTACTGATGTGGGTTGTCTTTATAAATTGATATCCAGAAAAGCATTTAATGAAATTAAGGATTTGCTTCCAATCGGTAGAGGGGATGGCATATTCAATCTTGAAATGGTTATTTGGTTTCTAAAAAAAGATGTGAAAGTAATCGAAATTCCGGTGATTTTTAAAGAAAGGGTTGGTGAGTCCATGTACATCGGGAGGAGTACCTTAAAAGCGGCCAAGTGGGGATTCAAAATGATCCCAGTTATTCTCAAATATCTTTTTAAAAAAATATAAAATGAATAAGATTTTTAATCTCCGTTTTTTATTTCCGTTGATAATAATCTTGTTTTTGGGGATCCATATTGCGGGTTTAAGTATTCCTTATCATCAAGATGAGTATAAATGGGTCTATTATTCACAGAGTGAGCTTGGCGTTGTCCCTCATCCACCACTTACTGAGTTTATCTATAAACAATTTGGCCCGGTAGTTGGCGATAATAATTTTCGTCTGATACCGGCTGTATTTGGTTTAGCTAACCTATTTTTAATTTTTTATTTAGCCAAAACGATTTTTAATTCCCGAACTGCTCTCTGGACAGCTTTTTTGTTTACCATCTCTTTTTATTCTCTACTCGCATCTTTGATGGTAGATGTAGATGGGGCAGTGATGCCGTTTTTCCTACTCATTATGATGATTAGCTACTACAAGCTTAGAGCTAGGAGCTTTGAGCTTAGAGGGGGGAATATAAAGTGGCTAGTTTGCCTGATTTTAGGGGCTATCGGGGGCTTTTTGACCAAGATGAGCGGGGTACTACCTCTGATGGCTCTTTTGCTCGATTTCGCCTTACTCAAAGGCTTATTCCAAGATAAAAAGCGGATTTTTAAGTTTTTTGGTCTAGGGCTTGGTTTGGGGGTGGGGGTAGTTTTGATTTTACTTTTAGCCAAAATTGTTTTCCCGTTTTTCCCTATTGAAAAATCCCTTGTGTATTGGAAACACTTCGCCAATTCTTCTAGTTTTTTGGATAGGGGTTGGCTCCAGACTTTTATCCAATTTGCTAAGACTGTAATGTACACTTCACCCCTCCTCATACTTCCTGTTTTTTTGGTTGATCGAGAAATTTTTCAAAAGACTCGAGTTTTCTTTTTCTTTATTTTTATCGGCATCTTTTTCTACCTTTTTGCTTTTGACTTTTCGATTGGAGCACTAGACAGATATTTTCAGTTTTTGGTAATACCACTTTGTGTAATAATCGGAGCTATCTTTTCACAAAATTTCTCTTCAAATAACTCACCCACTCTCGCTTCGCTTGGCCCTTCTCTTACTCTAAGAGAGGGGACTGCCCTCGGGGTCATTGCTGTACTTGTGTTTTTTCTGCAATTTTTCAATCACTTTGTACCACCTCTATACCCCAAAACTGAATGGTTGGAAAGGGTCCTGAGTTTTAAATGGAATTTTCTTTTTCCTTTTACTGGCGGTTCTGGGCCGACAGGATTTTATATTTCTTTTGCTTTCATGGCTTTAATTTGGATCATCTCGTTGGTATTTGCGCGTAAAAGAATGATATTAGCCATTTTAATCTTAGGACTTCTATATAATGTTGTTTTCATAGAAGAGTATTTGTTTGGGGAAATAAATGGTAGTGCCCGGAGTCTTTTCAAAGAAGCTAAGGAGGTGATCATAAAAGATCCAAAGATAAAAGAAGTTTTGGTTTACAACGATATCGGGGGTTTTGAAATCCAACAGATTGGTAAATATAAAAGGAGGATATATGCCACCCCACAATTTCAAGATACTTATAAAAAGGTCTTTGCCGATTTTGATGGGCACATCTTGTTTATAGATATTCCCAGAATAGACTCTAATAGTTTTTATGCCGAGTATTTCGCATCTTGTAAGAATATTTATAAAGATCAAAATAAATATATTAAAGCCGAAATCTTAGATTGTAAAAAATGAATTTATTTAAAATAAAATTTCCATGGGAACTGTTTTTTGAAGAGAAAATAAAAAAGATTTTCACTGAAAAAAAATTGATAATAGATATTGGTGGCGGGTTGAGGGTTGACCCAGCTAAAAATAATCGAAAAAAAGAAAATCATTGGATAGATCAATATCTAAAAAATGTTGACTATAAAATTTTGGATAAAGTCGCAGATTATAATCCAGATATTGTTGGAGATATCCATGATCTACCCCTAAAAGATGAAAGTGTAGATGCTGTGATCTGCATGAATATATTGGAACATGTAGAAGATCCTCAAAAAGCAATCAAAGAAATGCACAGAGTATTAAAAAAGGGAGGCTATCTTTATTTAGACACACCATTTATTTTTTATTATCATCCAATGAAAGGCTACTATAAGGATTATTTTCGATTTACCCGAGATGCTTGGGAGTATATGGCAAGAGATTTTAGATCGATAGAGATTCAAAATGTTAGAGGGGCTATCAGTACCTCTATGAATATGTTTTCGTTTTTTTCTAAAAGAACTTATTTTTTTGATTTATTGGACATTCTATTCAAGAAACAAAATAGCAACCAAACCAGCGCATATCGAGTTTTTTGTATTAAGTAAACAATGAAAAATAACAGCCAAACCAAAATTTTGTTTTTGATCAACAACCTTGGGGTCGGTGGTGCCGAGGGCGTTTTCCTTAGAGAAGCGGAGGCGCTACAGGGTTTGGGTTTTGAGACTCAAATATTTGCTCTTTATCCAAACAATTTTAGAAATATCTATGATTGGAAGGGGTACCTAGGATTGGTGAAAAAAATAAAAGAAGAAAGAATCACTCATGTCTACTCAACTTTAGACGATGCCAATTTTGTGGCAAAAATAGTGCGAATTTTTGTAAAGTTTAAGTTGTTTTGTCGAGAAGCAAATATGACAGAAGATAAATCTTTGAAATTTAAGATTGCAGACGTAGCACTAAATTTTTTGGTCTATAAGTTGGTGATGGTGGCCAGCGCGGTCAAACAATCTTATCTTTCCTATGATCCGTATCACAAAAACAAAATGACTGTCTTATATAATGGGGTTTTTATACCAGAAATCACACCAAATAAAGAAATAAGTAATCCTATTAAAATATTAGCCGTTGGAAGTTTTACAAATAAAAAAGGTTTCAGTGATTTGGTTTTGATAATAAAAGACTTTGTTTTTAAAAATCACAATAATTTTGTTTTAGAAATAGTGGGGGGTGGACCACTCTTACACCAGATTCGGTCTCAAATTAAGGATTTTGGTTTGGAAGAGTATATAAAATGTCCGGGAGCTTTGGATAAAGATAGTCTGAAGCTGAAATATATGGAATCCGATATTTTTGTTTTAACTTCTAAAAAAGAAGGTTGCCCCAACGTGCTTTTGGAAGCGATGTCATATGGTCTGGCGCCAATTTGTTTTGCTGTGGGGGCAACGCCAGAGATCATAGAAAAAGATGTTTCAGGATTTGTGGTCTCAAAGGGTGATAAGCTGGCTTTCGGTCAAGCGGTAGTTGATTTGCTAAAAAATCCATCAAAAATAAAGATTATTGGAAATAAGGCACGAGAGAGGGTGGTAGCACAATTTTCTTTTGATGATCATGCGGCGAAGTTGCAAGAAGTGCTTCAATTGAGATAATCTTAAAATATGCAAGTAGAAAATAAATTTGAATTTGGAAAGAATTGGCAGAGTTTTTTGGCTAATCATTTTTCATCCGAATCAGTTAAGGCCAGTAAAAATAGATTGGTAGAATTTTTAGCTCCAGCTACTCTTGTGGGTAAAGAGTTTGTTGATTTTGGTTCTGGTAGTGGTCTGCACTCTTTATCTGCTCTAGAACTTGGGGCTGCAAAAGTGGTGAGCGTAGATGTTGACGGAGTAGCGGTACAATGTGCCAAAAGTCTAAAAGAAAATTCTCCTTATGAAAAAATATGGCAAATCTACAAAGGTAGTCTATTGGATCAAGATTTTATGAAGTCGCTGGGATTGTTTGATGTGGTGTATTGTTGGGGGGTTGCGCACCATACAGGTAGTATGTGGCAAGCGCTTGAAAATATAGCTAAAAATGTGAAAGATGGAGGGCTACTTTTTGTCGCTATCTATAACAATGTTGAGGGCGGTTTTGGTTCCAGAATGTGGTATAGAATTAAGAAATTTTATAATCAAAGCTCGTTTTTTATAAAAAAAACAATGGAATTTTTATATATAAGCCATAATTTTTTGATATTGATTCTGCATCTTAAAAATCCTTTTTCTGTTATTAGGAATTATAAAGTGAAGAGGGGGATGTCTTGGACCACAGATTTGGTGGATTGGCTGGGAGGCTACCCTTATGAATATGCTAGCGTAAAACAGATTTTTGATTTTTATACCGAAAGAGGTTTTGAACTTAAAAACATAAAAACTACCAACTACATTGGTTGTAATCAGTTTTTATTTATAAAAACAAAATAATATGTGCGGCGTCATTGGTATTAGTGAAGGCAGACAAGAGATTCTTTTAAGAGGGGGCCTTAAGGTGATAGAACACAGAGGCCCAGATGATATGGGGGTTTTTGCAGATGATTTCGTCACATTGGGGCATCAAAGATTGGCGATCATTGATCTTTCTCCGCTTGGACACCAGCCAATGCAAGTGTTACATAATGGTAAGACAATCAGTATTTCATTTAATGGTGAGGTTTATAATTATAAAGAATTAAAAAAGGATTTAATCGAAAAAGGTTGCGTTTTTGTTGGTGGTAGTGATACAGAAGTGATATTGCGTGGGTTTATATTGGAAGGTAAAAATTTTCTGGAAAAATTGAGAGGCATGTGGGCCTTAGCTATTTATGATGCAGAAAAAAAAGAGGTTATCCTTTCTCGAGATCATTTTGGGATCAAACCACTCTACTATATAGTCAAAGATAATAAGATTTACTTTGCTTCTGAAATAAAGGCTCTCAAAAAAATAGTTGGCATTCGGTTTACCCCTAATTCTGAAGCTTATTATGAATTTTATAATCTCGGCTATTTTTTAGGAGAGAATACTTGTTATAAAGAAATAAAGAAAATTTTACCGGGAGAGGTTTTGGTTTGGAATATAAAAAACTGTTCATTTGAAAAAAGTTTCTTATCTTTGATAAAAGAATCAGAAAAAGAAATAAATTTTGACAAAGCTGTCGAAATGGTAAATGAGACTATACTAGAGAGTGTCGAAAAGCACTACATTGCAGACGTGCCAGTTGGGCTCTTGCTTTCGGGAGGAGCAGATTCTTCACTTATTGCCGCATTATCAAAAAAGATTGGCAAAAAACCAATATGTTACCATGTTGCTATACCCGGTAGTATTGATACTCGTTATGCCATAGAGATAGCCAAATACTTAGGGTTTGAGCTTGTTTCAAAAGAATTGAGCCCGGGGTCATTAAAAGATGAGTACGAAAATATGGAAGACTGGTTGGATCAGCCCAGCTCGGATGTTTCTCTGTTGCCGACTAACTTGGTCTACAAGTCTATTAGCAAAGAAAGCAAAGTTGTACTTTCAGGGGAAGGGGGAGATGAGCTTTTTGGTGGTTATTTGAGACATCAGAAATTGGCTGGATTGAATAAAGTAGGGGGGGCTGGTAGTATTTTGAATCCTTTATATTCATCTTCAACTTTTGGTCTAAATTTTGTTAATCCGGTTGTGAGAAGGATCCAAGAGAGATTGGCTACTAGTGTTATTGATATGTATTTACATAATGTAAAAACGATAGGACTACCAATTGAAGATAAAAAGCTAAAGAAAAAATTGTTGGATTTTTATAACAATCATCCTTATAAAAACCTGATCCCGAACAATTTGTTTTTTGATCAGTTTGCTTATCTGCCGGATTCTTTGATGTATAAAAATGATATTACTTCAATGGCTTCTTCTATTGAGGCTAGGGTGCCTTTGGTGGATAAGGAAGTTTTGCTAGCGGTCGGACAAATTCCTAATAGATTTAGACTTTCTCCAGAATATTTGAATAAGAGGATACTTAAAACTATACTCAAAAAGTATCTACCTGAAGATTTGGTGGAAAGACCCAAAAAAGGCTTCGGCTTTTCTTTCGATAAGTTTGGTGCTGAATTTTTTATTGCAGATTATAAAAAAGCCACTAGATTTCATTTGGAAAATGCAAAAGAATTTGGTTTAGACACAGTTTTGATTCAAACGCTGAATAACACTAGTCCAGCAATTATTTGCCAAAAATTCCCTCGTTTCGCTTTTTCCCTCATTACGAACCATAGAGTGATGTCTAAAAGCTGATTTGTATCTAGAGCGATTTTGGTATAAGATACAGCGCATTATGAAAGAAAAGAGGACGCTCTTGGTTACTGGAGGAGCTGGTTTTATTGGCTCCAATTTTGTTCTTTATATTTTATCTAAATATAAGAATATAAAGATAGTCAATCTGGATGCCCTTACTTATTCGGGGAATACGGATAATTTGAAAAACATAGCCAAAGATAAAAGATATACCTTTGTAAAAGGTGATGTTGCTGATAAAAAAGTAATCGAAAAAGTTTTTAAAAAATACAAACCAAATTTGATTATCAATTTTGCCGCCGAAACTCATGTTGACAGAAGTATCCATATTGGCGCTAAAGAATTTATAGACACCAATATAGTGGGAGTCTTTAATCTTTTGGAAGAAATTAAAAAACAAAATATAAAAAATAAATTAGTAAAAAAATATGTGCAAGTTTCGACTGATGAAGTGTATGGAAGCTTGACCTTAGATTCCAAAGAAGAGTTTAAGGAAACCACGGCCTTTTCACCCAATGTGCCTTATGCGGCCACTAAAGCCGGAGGAGATTTGCTTTGTAATGCTTATTTTAAGACTTGGAGAGTGCCAGTAGTTGTCACACATTGTTCTAATAACTATGGCCCGTATCAGTATCCTGAAAAATTAATCCCATTTTTTATATTAAGAATGTTGGAGGATAAAACATTGCCAATGTATGGAGATGGTAAGAATGTACGGGATTGGATTTATGTTTTGGATCATTGTCGAGCACTTGAGCTTTGTTTGTTTAGAGGAATTTCTGGAGAAGTCTATAATATTGGTGCTAATAATGAAATGAATAATTTGGAAATTGCTAGTAAGATATTGAAATATTTTAAGAAAGATAAATCAGCGCTAGAGTTTATTGCTGATAGACCAGGACATGATAGACGATATGCAATAGATGCATCAAAGATAAAAAGAGAATTGGGTTGGAAGCCAAAATATAATTTTGAGAGTGCGTTTAATGACACAATAAAATGGTACATAGACAATCCAAGATGGATAAATAATATTCGTAGAAAAACGGGAGTTTTTAATCCTCATATAGATTTGTGGCGAGCGCATAAAATTAAAAATAACAAATAAATTTATGAAGGGTGTCATTTTAGCGGGAGGATTGGGGACGAGACTTCGACCACTTACTCTTATAACCAACAAACATCTTTTGCCGGTTTATGATAAGCCAATGATTCTTTACCCACTCGAAACCCTCAAGCAAAGTGGGGTGACTGATATTATGATTGTCTGTGGTAAGGAACATGCCGGACACTTTATGAATTTTTTGGGTTCTGGTAAGGAATACAATGTTAAACTTTCTTATGCTCTTCAGTATGGTTCGGGTGGTATCGCTGAAGCGTTAAAATTGGCAGAAGATTTTGTTGATAATAATAAAGTGGCGGTAATTTTGGGAGACAATGTTTTTGAAAGAAGTTTTGTAGCCGAGATTAAAAAATTTGAAAAAGAAGATGGAGCCAAAGTTTTTATCAAAAAGGTGGCTAATCCAGAAAGGTTTGGAGTAGTTGAGTTAAATAAAAATAAAATAGTAAAAATAGAAGAAAAACCAAAAAAACCAAAATCAAATTTTATTACCACTGGGTTTTATTTATATGGAGCAGATGTTTTTCAAAAAATCAAAAAATTGAAACCCTCTTGGAGGGGGGAGTTTGAACTTACTGATGTCCATAATATGTATATCAAAGAAGGTCGTCTTTTCTCCGCTCTAGTCAAAGGCTACTGGTCCGACGCAGGGACCTTTGAGTCCCTCAATCAGACTGCCAATTGGATTTTTAAATCAAAAAAATAACCAATTTTTAGTCTATTTACTTTATTTGACATTTGTTATATGATGTAGGTAGAAAGAGAGGATAACGTGGACAATTCTTTGCAGTTGTTTCAGACGATGTCGATGCTGTTATCAGATTGGCCCACCAAGAGGATGGATGCGATATTTTTCCACGCCAGAAGTTTTGGCGGTGATGACGATGGGTTATTTGATCTTGCTCGTCAACTGTCCCAAATAGCCAATTTCATTGTCATCAACGGTGGAGATGGCCGTGGTGTAGATGGTCCTCATGTTCGAGCTTGGCCCGGAGCTGATTATTATACGGATAGACTCACTTTCCCTGGCTGTTCGTCTGATGTCATTAAATCTAGACCAGCTATTCATACCCATGATGAGGCAATGGCTTTCAATGAGTTGGCCGAGGAGAGAGGTTGGAAGCGGGCGGTTGTGATTGGACAGCCATTTCATCTGCTGCGGATCATGTTGTCGCATCTCAATGTGATGGCCAAACACGATTATGATATGCAGATTTATGCAATGGCGCCGGATCGAGTAGACTGGGGCAAGGTGACGAGTGGTAACCAGGGAGCGGCTGGTCTGGTGCGCTTTGATCAGATCAGAATGGAACTAGAGCGGATTCCTAAGTATCAAGAGCAGGGGAATCTTGCATCAATCCTTGAATTGATTGAATACCTGCGTTGGGGGCGCGACAAGGTCGTTGTCTAGTGGTTGGTAAGACGGACAGAGGAATCTGTCCGTCTTTTATGTTATTGTTTTTTTATGGAAATTTTGAACAAAACTTTGGTGACCGGTGGTGGTGGTGTGGTTGCTTCTTGTATTGATTTTGGGGTTAAATTGGATAGGAATAATTTGGATATTACAAATTTAGAGCAGGTGCAGGAAGTGGTGCAAAAGATGCAGCCAAAAATTATTTTGCATTTGGCGGCGCTTACTGATTTGACTAAATGTGAAAATGATCCGGCACTCGCTTATTTAGTCAACAGTGTTGGTACTTACAACCTAGCATTTGCAGCAAAAAAAGTAGGAGCAAAAATGATCTATGTTTCAACCGATGCAGTCTTCCCTCATTCTAAAAGTCCTCATGTCGTAGATGATGAACCAAGCCCGGAGAGTGTTTATGGTCATTCTAAATATTTGGGAGAACTTGCGGTCAAAGGGATGTCAGAGGATTTTGTAATAGCCCGCACCTCTTGGGTTTTTGGAGGAGGAAAAGAAAGAGACAAAAAGTTTGTAGGTAAGTTTATAGATCAGTTAGAAAAGCCAGAGGCAAATGCTGTTGATGATCAATTTAGTTCGCCAACATATGCACTTGATCTTGTGGGAACCCTGAAAGAATTTATTTTAAATAATAAAAAGGGGGTTTTTCATTTAGTTAATTCTGGTATCGCTTCTCGATACGATATGGCACTTTTGATAAAAGATATTTTAAAAAAAGAAACTAAAATAAATGCCGTACCAGCTTCTACTTTTGGACTCTCACTTCACCAGTTGTCTAGTGGAGGTTTGGTTTCAAGTGTAGATATGAGATCTTGGGGGGACGCTCTAACAGAATATTTAAAAACAGAATGGCAGAATTTAAAATAAAAAAGGTTTGTCGGATGTGTGAGGGGAGGGGGTTTAAGGAAATTTTGGATTTGGGAGTGATGCCTCCAGCCAATTCTTTTTTGTCTCATCCACAACTCTTTAAGCGGGAAGTAGCGTATCCATTGATCGTGCATATTTGCACAAACTGTAAATCGCTTCAGTTGAAGCATGTGGTCTCTCCAAAAATTCTTTTTAAAAATTATCATTATGAGACAGGAGCAAGTAAACCGCTAGTTGCTCATTTTTATAATTTGGCTGATGAGATTGCTTCAGAATATCTTAATTCTCCAAAAGATTTAGTGATTGAAATCGGGAGTAATGACGGGGCTCTTCTTTCTAGGATTAAAGATAGACATCGAGTGCTTGGGATTGATCCAGCGACCAATGTAGCTCGAGTCGCTTGTCAAAATGGAGTGCCAACCAAAGTGGGCTTTTTTAACTACGCTCTTGCTCGAGAGATCAAATCTAAATTTGGAGGTGCCAAAATAGTGGTGGCCAACAATGTAATGGCTCATATAGACGATTTACCGAGTGTTTTTAGGGGTGTTAGGCACCTTTTAGAGCCAGATGGGCGTTTTATTTTTGAGGTCCATTGGGTGGGTAATTTACTGACTAAGGGTGGTTTTGATCAGATCTATCATGAGCATCTTTATTACCATTCTTTACATAGTTTACAAGTACTTTTGGAACGCTTGGGAATGTCGGTGAGAGATATCAAATTAGTGCCAATACACGGAGAGAGTATGCGAGTTTATGCTGGATATCAAGGGGAGAGTTCTATTGGAGTGAAGGAATTTTTTAAAAAAGAAAAAAAGATGGGGCTCGGTGATATGAAAACTTTTGAATATTTTTCTAAAAAAGTATCTTTGAATAAGATCAAACTTCTTGACCTTTTGGCCAAGCTGAAAAAAGAAGGCAAAAAGATAGTTGGTTATGGGGCGCCAGCAAAAGGCAATACTCTCTTAAACTATTTTGAAATCGGACCAGACACTTTGGAGTATATAACTGACACGACACTCTCTAAGCAGGGACATTATACTCCGGGTAGCCATATACCGGTGGTTTCTCCTGAGATGTTAAAAAAAGAAAAGCCAGATTACATCCTTCTTCTTTCTTGGAATTATGCCAAAGTGATTTTAGAAAAAGAAAAAGAATTGAGAAAAAAAGGAGTGAAGTTTATTCTTCCTGTTCCCACTGTAAAAATCGTTTGATTTTGGAAGCTATAGTTTGTGAAAGTAGTAGTATAAGATTATGTTTCCTATAATAGAAGTCGCTATTATTCCGATGACTGCTCCCGGCAAACCAAAAAAGTAGATGGCTAAGAACATAATTATACATTGAGCGACTGATTCTAGAATGTTGTAGTGATAAAGTTGCTTTATACTCGCTTTAACCAAGAGTACTCTTGCCAACAGAGCAAATGGGTACCATATAAAAGGAAGGGCAAGTAGTTGAGCGTATCTTACCGATTCTGGGTATTGAGGTAGGAATAATTTAAAAAATAAAGGCACTATAAGGATATAAGAAATTACAATTAAAATACAAATAGGGATTGCCTTTAATATTTTTGGGAATATTGCTTTTTTGATCTCATCTACTGGATGTTCTGCGTATTTTGGTAATGAAAGTTCTGGAATAATACCAAAAAAAGATTGAAGACGGGTGGCAGGGGCTAAAGCTATTGTGTATATAGCAAGCTGGACTGGTCCAAGGAGCTGAAAAATTATAATACTGTCAAGATAGTTAACGGTAGCTGAGAACACTCCTATCAGACTCAAATGCTTCATATATGAAATGATACTTGAATCGAAATTATTGTTCAGCTTGATTTGTTTTAGAGCTAAATATCCAAAGTAGAAGTTGGCAAGTATATAGGGGATAAAGTAAGCAGCCACAATGATGATTACATTTTGAGTAAGAAAAAGGGCTAGAATAATACTTACAGTAGAAACAATACGAGTTCCAGAGTAGTATTTTATCTGTAAATCAAATCTTTTTTTACCTGACAGAATATGCTGGTAAGTATTTTGGGATTCAAAGAACGGCAAGACAATGGTGGCAACAATAAAAGAATAACCAAGTATTTTATTTCCATGTGATAGATAGTATAGGGCTGTAACCAGAGTACCAAGAGAACCAATAAGTGCCCATTTTCTTTGCAATTTTAGAGCAGGACTATAAATGCCCTCATTACCCTCTGCTACAGATTTTGTAATGGCTGGGCCTGATCCAGAGAGTCCAGAAAGAGCAAATATGGCATATATAGAAAGTATATATTTATAAATGCCATAATTAGATGGTGAAATTAAATTAGCAAAAGCTACGATAAGTCCTACACTCAAAATATTATTAATAATCTCACCTCCGGCAAGCCATGAGCCTTGCTTCATAATGTAGCGGATATCAGTTTTAAGAAAATCCCCTATTTTAAGAAGGAGTTGTTTTGGTTTTAATTCAAATTCATTAAACATATTATGGAATAAGGGTAACATTTAGAACATAATTTTACAAAAATTAAAATTGATAATTGCCCCCATTTATATTAGTATAAAAAACTCATGCGCATTACTTTTGTAACAACTCAACTGGACTTAGTGAATGGTGGGGGCTCTAATTTCGATAGGATGATCAAAGCTAGAGAGCTCACAAAAAGAGGAGCTGAAGTTAGATTTATTACAGTATTCTCTTATAAAAATAACTTAATATCCTTGCCATACAAGGTAATTGAAGAGAATGTCTACCCGACTAAGCTAAAGTTTTTTGCTTTCCATAAAGCAGTAGCAGATATAATGAAAAAGCATGAGAACGAGACAGATATTTATTATGTAGATGGACATGTCTTTTGGTTCGCGGCTGGTTTATATAAAAGTCGGGGTGGCAAACCGGTAATGGCTCATATAGAACATTACCATTTTCCAACTGGTCTTATGCCGGTGTCATTTTTTAAAAAAATTAAACTGGCTGGGTTAAAATTGTTTGAGAAATATTGTTTATCGTATTGGACCAAAAAAATAGATCTTTTTGTGCCAGTCTCTCCAGTCACTAGAGATCTTTATGCAGAAAGGGGCATTCCAAAGTCACATTTCTTAGTATTACCAGACTTTATTGATTATTCAATATTTACTATTAAAAATAAATTTGTTTGTCCACAAAAAGCTCATTTCCATATTATCTATAGCGGCAGGTTGATAAAAGAAAGAAATGCTGATTTGATTATTGAAGCCCTCGCTATCTTAAAAGATTTAGATATTTGTCTTGATATTGTGGGTAGTGGCCCAGAGAAAGATAACCTCATTAAATTAGCCAAAGAAAGAGCTGTTGAAGATAGGGTATTTTGGCACGGCAGGATAGAACATGAAAATATGGGGGATATCTTTAAGCACAGTAGTCTTTTAATTTTGACTTCTCTATGGAAAGACGCTCTTGGTATGGCAGCTATTGAGGCTCTTGGATGTGGGGTACCCGTGATTGTACCAGCAGGTACCGGTGATGAATGGGGTGCAGGTGATGCGGGGCTTAGTTATGAAATAGGGAATGCTGAAGATCTAGCCGACAAGATTCAAACAATCTACAGAGATCCAAATTTGAGACAAAGAATGTCAGAAAATGGGATAAAAAGAGGTAAAGATATTTTTGACCATCAAAAATTGACAGAAATCCTGTACAAAAGAATGCAACAATTAATACAATGAAAAATAAAAAAGCATTAATAATAGGAGCGGGCATCCACGGCTCCAGTGTCGCTATTGAATTAGGTAAAAATAATTACGAAGTATATATTGTTGATTCAAATCCTGACATTTTAATGGGAACTTCGGGGGCTACTCATAATAGGATACATCTCGGGTATCATTATCCAAGGTCCAGTAAAACTATATTGGAATGCAAAATGGGTCATCGATATTTTAAGAAACATTTTGGTGATAGTTTAATTTATCCTGATTTTTATTATCTTATTGAAAGATACAATTCAAGGACGTCTTCCGCCAAATATCGTAGTTTTATAAAAAAAAATAAATTAGGTCACAAAGAAGAATGGCCAAAAGAAAATTTTGTAAACAAAAAAATGTTAGCAGCGTCTTTTAATGTCAAAGAAGCCTATTTTGACATATTGAAACTAAAAAATATCTTGAAGGACAGGTTCAAACAATATAACATCAAGACTCTTTTTGGTTTTAATATTAAGAAAATTAAAAACGACAAAGGTGTTCTAAGACTTTATTCCAATAATAATAAAAAATTTGAAATAGACGCTGATATCATAATCAACACTACGTATACTTGCACTAATAATATTCAAAGTTTTTTTGGTGTGAGAGATCATTTGACTGAATATGAATTTGAAAATACAGAAATAGCAGTAGTTAGTTGTGATTATGAAATACCTGCTTTGACCGTAATGGATGGACCCTTTATTACTATTATGCCTTATGGGGGGCATAAGGGTAAATATTTGGTTTATGATGTGCTTAATTCCGTCACGAACAGAAGTTTTGGTGTCAAATATAACCAAAACAAGAATAAAAAAAGTAAATGGAAATTGATGTTGAAACACGGCTTAAAGTACTACCCATTTTTTAAGGATTTAAAATATAGTCATTCTCTTTGGGCGAATAGACCAATACCACTTAAAATTGAAAATCAAAAAAATGACGACAGATCCACAAGAATTGTAAGGCATAATTACCATTTACCCTTCTACTCTGTTTTAGAAGGCAAATTTGTTTCTGCACCTATGGTTGCGGAATATTTAGTCAAAAGAATAAAAAAAGAAATCAATGTCTAAGGCCATAATAGGAAATACTGGTTTTATCGGTTCAAACCTTTGTAATCAAACATATTTTGATGACTTTTATAATTCTAAAAATATAGCGGAAATCAAAAATAAAAAATATGATTTTGTGATATCAGCAGGCAACCCCAGTCTTAGATGGAAAATAAACCAAAATGGAGAAGAGGATTTATCTAATATAAAAAAATTTATTGAATATATTAATGAAGTAAATGTTGACACTTTTGTACTTGTGTCTACCATTGATGTTTACAAAACACCGGTCGGAGTCTATGAAGATTCAGAAGCTGATGTTGAAATTACAAATCCGTACGGAAGAAACAGGCTTTATCTTGAGGAATTTATCAAAAATAAATTTGAAAATCATTTGATTATAAGGCTTCCTATTGTCTATGGTGCAAATTTTAGAAAAAATATTATCTTCGATTTGTTGAATAATCACGAAGTAGAAAAAATTGACACTACCGCCAAACTCCAATTTTATAATGTTAAAAACTTGTATACAGATATCAGTAGTGCTATAGAATCTAAAATTAAATTGTTGAATATGGCTACCGCCCCTATTTTAGTCAGAGACATATTAGATGAAGTTTTTGATATAAATTTTGAAAATCCCATAGGTAAAGGTTTGGTTTACGATATGAGGACAAGATATGGAAAACTTTTTAGACATAAATTAGAAGATTACATTTATAGCCGAGAAGAAATCATAGAAGATTTGAAAAATTTTAAAAAACAATATAAAAATGAATCTTAGTGTTTCAAATATCGCATGGAATAGAGAGGAAAATGATAAAGCTTTGGAATTGCTCAAAAAGTACGGGATTTTTAATATAGAAATAGCTCCAACATTGCTTTTCCCAAACTTTTTGGACACGACAGATGATGAGGTTAAAAAACTCAGAGATGAGTATAACTCCAACGGATTCAGTTTTGTGTCTATGCAATCTCTATTGTATGGAGCTCCCGAACACACTATTTTTGATGGGGCCAAGAGAGTGAAATATCTCTTTGATTACCTAACTAAGGATATGAAGGTGGCAAATTTATTGGGTATAAAAAATCTAGTGTTTGGGTCACCAAAAAATAGGTTTAGCAAAAATCCAATCAATAAGGAAAGTATTAATAAAGCTACTTCTTTTTTTCAAAAGTTGATTGAGGAAGCTCAAAAAAATGATGTTACGGTGTCTCTAGAGGCTAATCCAAGAGAATATGGATGTAATTTTATTACAAATACTATTGAAGCTATAGAATTTGTAAAAAAAATAAATGATCGGCAATTCAGATTGAATCTTGATATTGGGGCTATTTTAATGAACAATGAAAATTTGGAAAATGTAATTTTAAAAGCCCATGGCATAATAGGTCATGTTCATATAAGCACACCGTTTTTGAGCGAAATAGACAATAGCACCATAGACCATAGCTATACATCAAAGATTATAAAAGATTGTGGTTATAATGGCTCTATTTCCTTAGAGATGAAAGCGAATAAAACATCATCAAATTTGGCTATCTTAGAAAGAAATATAAAAGTATTTGTAAAACATTATGTGTGATAATATATAAAAAAATGAATGTTTGTATGTTTTTTAATAGGGCGGTTACCAGGTTGGGACACGCCACAATTTTAGAAATCCAAAAACGCTCTGGAGGGGATGGGATTTTTTGTGGTTATATTTCTGGTAGAGACCCATATTTTTTTCTTAGAGATCAGGTTGATATCAAATACAAAACACTTTTGACAGATGATATTTTGTCGGTAGAAGCTGGTAACGAAGTAGTAGATGAAGATTTTTTGGATAGAAAGGAAAAAGAATATGGAACGCCATTTTTTTGGCACTTCTTTACTGTTGATCGGGCAATGATTAATCGCTGGCCTCATACTTTTTATACGAAATATGAACCAATCTTTGACCATTACCAAGTTAAGCAGCAATTACAGTACAGAATAAAGACTATAGAGAAAATGTTTGATGAGTGTAAACCAGATATGATTATGCTCACTTCTGCTTGTACAATGGGGTCTTTGCTTTTGTATTATATCGGACGTTCGCGAGGGATTAGATGTGTTGTTCTTATGGATACACGATTGGGGGACGCCCAAATTTTTAGTGAAAGTATTTATAATAAGTTTACTACGGTGGCTGAAAAATGGCTGCTTCTACAAACCGGAAATTATATCAGTCCGAAATTAAAGGAAGCTGAAGCGTGGATTGAGTCTTATCGTGAAAAACCAGTTAAGCCATACTGGACGATTGGCCTTGAATCTCCTCCTCTTACACATCCTGTGCTCTTACTTAAAAATTTGGTACGAAAAATTCTAGATTCGTTCAATTATGGATTTCCGACCATATATGCCTATACCTGGACAACATATGTAAAACGAAATTTTCTGCTTTGGCTTAATCAATATAGACACCCTCGTTATGACATTTTTGATCCAAAAGAATCCTATGTATATTTTCCACTTCATTTTGAACCCGAACTTTCTTTGATGCTTTGGGCGCCGTATTATACAGATCAGATAAATGTTATATTCAACATCGCACAATCTTTGCCTATAAATTTCAAACTCTATATAAAAGAACATCCAGCAATGCTTACAAGTAGAGATCGAGAGTTTTATAAAAAATTAAAGAGTATACCCAATGTTAGACTTATCCGTCCGGGGCTTGATTCCATCGATATTATCAAGAGAGCAAAAATAGTAATGACGGTTACCGGTACTGCTGCCTGGGAAGCGGTGCTACTCAAGGTGCCCACTATAATATTTGGGGCTACCTATTTTGACATTTTGTCTGGGGTTAAACGATGTAAGATTCCTGAAGATTTGCCAAATCTGGTAAATGAATGTTTACACTATGATGGTCAAAACGAGATCAATAAAGAACGGGACCTTCAAAATTTGGTAGCATTGGTAATGGAAGATATGTTTGATATAGATATATCAAAACTTTGGTCAATACTTAAGATTGAAGATATTAGGGAAAACTCTGACTTCAAGACTTATGTGGAGGAGATGCTTAAGTTTTATAACAAAATTTCTAAAAATGATCTTAAAAACCAATTGGACAAAACATCTACATCTGATTCGAAAAATGGAAATTGATCTGGTGTTTAAACATCTTCCATTAGCCGGCTTTTCTAAGGGCTTAGAGATTGGGTGTGGTGATGGGTATCAAACTACGCTTCTTAGAAATCGTTTTAAAGAATTTGTTGCATGTGATTTGAATTTTAAGAGAATTAAAGAGGAACTTAAAATCTCGAATGTTGTATATAAACAATATGATGCTGATAATCTAGAAGGGGTTTTTCAATCAGAAGAATTTGATTTTATATTCTCCTCAAATGTAATGGAACACTTAAGCAGGCCTCGCCAGTTTCTTAACAACACTCGATTTTTTCTGAAGAATGATGGATATGTGGTCCATATTGTACCAAGTAGGTTTCTAAAGATTACATACATTTTTCTACATTTTATTAATTTGGTTGTTTTGGTTATAAATCGGACTACCCAAATCTTTTTTAGTAGGGGAGGTACTGAAAAGACTAATCTATCGATGGAAAATAACATAAATAAATCCGTATTAGAAAAAAAGAATAAACTTAGTCAAATATTATTCCCTCAAATTCATGGAAACTTTGATTCTCATATTGAAGAATTTATAAAATTTGGAAAAAAAGAATGGCAAAAAATGTTTGAAGAGTCTGGTTTTAATGTCGTAAGATATGTAAAAGGACCGGCTTTTTCTGGATATGGTTTTGGTTTCAACCGACTAAGAAAGCTACTACATTATTTATGGTGGAGTTCTGAACATATATTTATTCTAAAGAAAGTGGTATAAGTATAAATATGATTAAAATTAAGAAAAATAAAAATGTATTGGTAACAGGTGCTAGTGGCATGCTTGGTCTAGAGGTTGTTCGATACTTTCTTGGTGAAGGCCTAAATGTTACTGGTCTTTTTCATAGTAATCCGAAATTAATAGATAAAAGTATAAAACATATTTCGTGCGATATAGGTGATACAAAATCAATAAATTCTTTGGCTAAAAAAATTCCAAAACTAGATTTGATTGTTCATTGTGCTTCTATGACTGGAGTGGATAAATGTGAAAAAGATAAGGAAGGTTGTTTTAGAGCTAATGTTATCGGGACTAGGAATATGGTTGCTTTGGCAGAAAAGTATAAAGCAAAGATTATTTACATATCTACCGGTTCTGTATTTTCTGGAGAAAAAGGTAATTATAAAGAAGGAGATTTCCTAGATCCAAGGAATTATTATTCTTTCACCAAGACACTCGGGGAGGAAGCGGTGCTCGCTTATTCTAAGGGGATAGTAGTGAGAGCTACTCCAATCGGTATTCATGCTAGTGGCAGACCCCAAGCAAATTTTTTGGAATGGATGGTTGATGCCATCAAAAGCAATAAACCTTTGAATTTTTTTACAGATGTCTACATCAATGCACTAAGCGCTCTTACTATGGCTAAATTTTTATTTCAATTAGCAACAAAAATGGATCGAGGGGTCATCCACCTTGGTAGTAAAGACAGACTTTCAAAAGCTGATATAGGCCTCATGGTGGTGGAAGCCTTTAAAGAATATTCGGGAGAGGTAAAATTAGTATCTATAGATTCCATGTCGGGCAATTTCGCTTTTAGACCAAAGGAAATGTGGTTGAATGTAGGATATGCCAAAAAATTGGGGCTTAAGATGCCTAATTTAAAGGAAGAGGTCAAGTTGATTTTTAAGAAATAGATCATTGTTTTTTGAGCTTTATTTGTTATTATTCCAAAGTATGTCAAAAAATAATAAGATAAACGTACTTGTAGTCGGTGGGGCGGGCTATATCGGTGGGGCAGTGACCGACCATCTGATTAATAAAAAGATACCTTTTAGCGTTTATGACGCCTTGATATATGAACATCAGTATTTAAAACCTGTCAATTTTATTTATGGTGACGTGAGGGACCGGCTAAAACTAAAGACACTCTTACCAAAATATAGTCACGTAATATGGCTGGCTGCCATTGTGGGGGACACAGGTTGTCAGGTGGATGAATTTCTAACTAACGAGGTAAATACTACGACGGTAAGCTGGTTAGTCAAAAATTATAAAGGTCGCATTTTGTTTGCCTCGACTTGTTCTGTATATGGTATGGGTAATGAAATTTTGACTGAAGAATCCCTAACTCAACCGCTTTCGTTGTACGCAAGAAGTAAATTGACATCTGAATCATATCTCCTCAAACACCCAAACGCGTTAATTTATAGGATAGGGACTGCTTTTGGAGCGTCAGATATATTTTCGCGTGTTCGTCTTGATTTAGCAGTTAATGTGCTGAGTTTGAAAGCGATCAATGAAGGTAAGTTCGTTTATTTTGGCGGCACTCAATGGCGACCATTTATTCATGTTAGAGATATAGGCCACGTCTTCGTTAACGGTTTGTTCAGTGATGCTCGGGGTATTCACAATATATCTAGCGACAATTATCAAATAAAAGAAGTAGCCAAAAGAATAGCGGAAATTACCAAATGTAAGGCGATATCCACCGAACACCCATTTGAAGATAATCGTAATTATCATGTAAGTACCAAAAAAGCAAAAGATGTCGGATTATTTAAGAATATAAAATTTCATTCGCTAGATGATGGGATCAGCCAGATCGTCGCTATTGCCAGAGAAAAAAGGGTTTTTGGTGATGTTCACGACGTCCATTTTAACGAACGGCATCTTTCCAGTTTATTAAATGATAAAAAGAAATTATGGTCAGAAAAATTTTAAACAAACCTAGGGCTATAGAGTACCCCGTATTTGCCGATGACAGGGGAGTTTTTGCTCCAGTCGTCAATGGTCTAAACAAAATAGAGCCAAAAGCTGGGCAAGCAAAAAGGATTTATTATTGTGTCAACGATACCAAAGGAATTGTTCGTGGCTTTCACTATCATAAAAAGGAATGGAAATTTTTCGTGATTGTGCAAGGCTCGGCCAAATTTGTGGCTCTTAATCCAGAAAATCCCGAAGAAAAATATCAGTTTATAAGTTCAGCTCGCAAAAATAATTTAATTAGTGTACCGCCAGGGTTTGCTAATGGTTGGGTTTCTTTGTCGGACAACACCATCTTACTTTGTGTTTCTACTTCCACTACTGAAGAATCTATTAAAGATGATAAGCGCTATGATCCCTATGAGTGGGGAGATGTGTGGGCGGTGAAAGCTCGTTAATTTATGAAGGATAAAAAAGATATTATAATTTTAGGCATTAGCTTTACTTCTACGGCTGAAGCGGCCATTGTAAAGAATGGTAAGGTAGTTTGTGCCATTGCAGAAGAAAGGTTAAATAGGATTAAAAATTGGTTTGGAATACCAAAGCTCTCTGTAGAGTGGGTATTGAAAGAGGCCGGCCTATCGACAGACGATATAGATTTTGTGACCACTCATGATGGTACAGAGCCCTTTGTCAGTCGCAAACCCATATTTGATAAAATGGCCGAACTAGTCTCTGCTTCAAAAGAAATTGATGGAACAAAAAAGGAGGCTCAACTTAAAATACTTTGGGACAAATACGACCATGTCACCAAAGTTATAAACGAAAGGCATGAAGAATATATTAAAGAGATAGAAGGTTTTGGTAGGCCAGTAAAGAAGGTTGATCATCATTTGGCTCATGCAACGGGGGCGTATTTTACTAGTGGTTGGGATGAATGCTATGTTCTGACCGCTGATGGTTGGGGCGCCGATGCTTCTAGTGGACTTTTTAAATGTGAAGATGGGAAAATCGAGCGAGTGGCGCATTCTTCTATTATAGATTCACTCGGCTATTTTTATGGTAGCGTGACTAAATATTTAGGTTTTACACCTCATAAACATGAAGGGAAGGTTTTGGGCTTGGCTGGACACGGAGATCCGAAAAGACTGGCTCCATTTTTTAGAAAAATGGTTGGTTTTGACAAAGCAAATAAGACTTTTAGAGGATTTATGGAAAATGGTTTTTATGTACCTCTCCATGACAACCCTTATCTAGCCGATGCTTTGAAAGGAGAAAAAAGGGAAGATGTAGCTGCTGGGGCACAAAGAGTTTTGGAAGAAGTTGTTTTGGAATATATACAAGAGTTAGTACCGGCTCCGAGCAAGCTATGCTTAGCTGGCGGTATATTTGCCAATGTGCTCCTCAACCAAAAAATATTGGCTTTACCAAATATAGCGGAAGTCTTTATTTACCCCAATATGGGTGATGGAGGGCTGGCGGTTGGTTCTGCTTTATATCATTACTCAAAAGAAAATTCTCTCAAGCCGTACCAAATAGATAATGTGTACTGGGGGCCGGAATATACAGATGAGGAAATAAAAGAAGAGATAGAGAAGTATAATTTAAAATATGAAAAGCTTCCTAATATAGAAGAAGTTGTTGCCAGACTTTTGGCAGAGGGCAATGTGGTAGCTAGATTTAATGGCAAGATGGAATATGGACCAAGGGCTCTGGGTAATCGCAGTGTCCTCTTCAAACCCGACGATGCTTCAGTCAACGACTGGTTAAATAAAAAGTTGAAACGAACAGAGTTCATGCCTTTCGCTCCGGTGACACTTAGAGAATATGCATCAGAATATTATGAATTATTCAAAAACATAGAGAGACCAGCCACCTTTATGACCACCACCCTTAGCTGTACTACTAAGATGAAAGAGATGTCCCCCGGAGTGGTCCACATTGATGGTACGGCCCGTCCTCAACTGGTGACTAAAGAACAAAATCCAAGCTACTACAGTATTATAGAAAATTTTTACAAAATTACTGGTAACCCCACTTTGATCAACACGAGTTTTAATATGCATGAAGAACCAATCGTATGTTCTCCGGATGACGCTCTCCGTGCTTTCGTTGCCGCTGAATTGCCATATTTGGCAATTGGTAATTTTTTGGTAAAGAAATAAGATTTTGAAATCAGGGTTCAGTAGCCAAAACTTGCATATCTTGGGAATATATGTTAGTATATTGTTCGGAAGTTAGTTGTAAATTCTAAGCACTTAGGAGGTGCAAATTGGAACATGAAATTTGGACCTGTACCAAAGACCCGGGTGGGACCAGAGGTCTCATGCCGGTCGTTAAGCAGTTGCGAAGTCGGGGCTTGCCTGTACGACTTATTGCCGATAAGGCAGCCGTCCAGGGAGTTCTCGATATGCTCGAGGGCTATGAAGTCTTGAGTACGCCGGAAGAGGCGCTCAAGGATGGAGCGCCGAAGGTTCTCATCACTACTATGTGTAGTGGTGGTGGAGTTGGCCGTGATTTGGCAAAGGTGCTCGCGGGCCAAACTTGTCAGGTAGTTGCTCTCCAGGATTATTGGGGAGGGGCTCTGACGGATGAGTGGGCTGGAGTAAGGCCTGACTACATCTGCGTTAACGATCTCTTCGGTAAAGAGATTACCTGCAAATCATGGCCTGATTTTGACACCAAGAAAGTCATAATCACCGGCTATCCAGCATTGGATCGTTTCGCTGGTCGTGACATTAGGGTGTTGGCGGTGGAGGCTCGGGAGAAGTTGGCTTTACCGACCGATATGCCCATCGTCTTATTTGGCGGCGTTCTCCAAAGTACTGGTCACGCGATGAGTGAGCTGGTCGAGGTTTTGAACGAGCTGGATCAGCCAGTCTGCTTCATTCCGAGGCTACATCCTCGGATGGCACAGGCCCCAGAGGATAAGACGCTGTGCGATACAGCCATAGGCTTATTTCATAATGGGCAAGTTATCGCTGATTCGTCGGCATGCGGTGTTGAAGCTTTGATAGCAGCAGCGACCGTGACCATCACCCCCTTCTCAACGATGCTTCTTGAAGCGTCGGTGATGAGAAAACCAAACATCTCTTTGTTCTACGAACCCCAGGCCGAGTTTTATGAGAATAGCACTGGGGGAATGATCAAGGAGTTTCCGACAGTTACGCTTGGCTGTTCGGCCAAAGCGATTAATAGGGTGGAATTGGCAGCAACGGTTCGCAGTGCTCTGGCAGGTACTCTTGCTCTCGAAGAGGCTCAAAAGAGCAATTTCGTACTCGACGGTGGCAACGCTCGTCGAGTGGCCCACTTCGCGGTCAATCTGTTGTAAGTATTTCATATTGCGGCCCGGGAAATTCTCCGGGCCGCTTTTTTTATATTTTACTTTATTTGGCTTTTATATTAGACTGCATAAATTATGAAAACAACAACAAAACAAAAACAATTTTGGATTAGCCAGTTTGGGAGTGCCTATCTTAAAAGAAATCCTTTGACGGTAGCAGAGTTGGATAAGAATTATAAGATGAAATTCAATGTTTTGCGTACCACAATGAACAAAGAGTTTTTGGGTAAATTGCCAAAAGATATCAAGATTTTAGAGGTAGGTGCCAATTGGGGCTTGCAGCTTATGACTTTACAAAAATTAGGTTTTAAAAATCTTTATGGCATTGAAGTCAATCCTTTTGCTATAGAATATGCGCATAAACATACCAAAGGTATCTATATCATTGAAGGGGATGCGCTTGAACTACCTTTCAAAGATGGTTATTTTGATCTCGTCTTTACTTCAGGAGTTTTGATTCACATCGATCCAAAAAATGTACCTCAAGCAATGAAGGAAATCTATCGTGTTTCTAAAAAATATATTTGGGGCACTGAATATCATAGTGATGAATATACCCACACTCCTTATAGAGGACGAAATAATGTTCAGTGGAAGACTAATTTCCCCAAAATATATATGGATTTGTTTCCAGACCTAAAACTAGTCAAAGAAAAAAGATATAAATATCTCCAAAATGAAAATATAGATACTATGTTCTTGCTTCAAAAAAGCAACAAACTTTCTAGTGGAAAATGAAATAGAATAGTATAAAATAGCAATATGATTGCTATTGTTGATTATGGGATGGGGAATGTGGGATCGGTCAAAAATGCCCTTACTTTTTTGGGTCGGGAGTCTGTAATCTCGAATAGAGAGGAAGATTTGGAAGAGGCTTCTCACATTATCTTGCCTGGGGTAGGCGCCTTCAAAGAAGGGATGGATAAATTGAAGGAAGTGGGAGTAATTGATATTTTAAAGAAAGAGGTTTTTGTAAAAAAGAAACCGTTTTTGGGTATTTGTTTGGGGATGCAACTTTTGGCTGAAGAGGGAGAAGAAGACGGCTTATTTGATGGTTTGGGTTGGGTAGAGGGGAGAGTAATCAAATTTGATATTAAAGACAAAAAACTAATTTTGCCTCATATTGGTTGGAATGATGTGGTTTCTAGACCTGAATCGGTCTTGTTCGACGATATAACCAATCCAGTATTTTATTTTGTGCATAGTTATTTTATGGTACCGAAAGATGAGTTAGTGATAGATGGGGAATGTGAATATGGCACGAAATTTGTCGTAGCTATCCAAAAAGAAAATGTTTTTGGGGTTCAGTTTCATCCGGAGAAAAGCCAGAAAGCAGGACTAAAACTTTTGGAGAATTTCTTAAACTATACAAATTAATTTTATGCTAAAAAAAAGACTTATACCAACTTTACTTTTACAAAATGGTCAGCTGGTGAAGAGTGTTGGGTTCAATGAATACCAGATTATAGGTAATCCAAAAACGGCTATTCAGTTTTTTAATGCTTGGGCAGTGGATGAAATCATTTTTTTGGATATTAGTAAAGATAGAAATTATTTGGATTTGATGAGGGACGATTATAATTACAAAAGTCCCGATAATTTTTTAGGTATCGTAGAAGAATGTGCCAAAATTTGTTTTGTACCTCTTACAGTGGGTGGCGGTATTAGAAGTACTGATGATATGGTGGCCTACTTCAAGCATGGAGCTGATAAAATCTCAATAAATACTGAAGCAGTTAAAAATCCAAAGATTATTACCGAGGGGGCTCTTAAATTTGGCAAACAAGCTATAGTTGTGTCTGTAGATGTAAAATTTATTTCTGGTAAATATGAAGTTTTTATTAATCATGGTTTGGAGGCGACAGGGCTCGATCCGATTGAATGGATAAAGACAGTAGAAAAAATGGGAGCAGGAGAGATACTAATTAATTCGATAGACAGAGATGGGTCGCTTATAGGCTATGATTTGAATTTGATCAAAAATATTACGGATAATGTCGGTATACCAGTCATTGCTCTTGGAGGTGTTGGCAAGTGGCAAGATTTGGTAGATGGAGTAAAGTTGGGAGGGGCTTCTGCTGTTTCAGCCGCTAATATCTTCCACTATACCGAACAGAGTACAAGGCAGGCCAAGAAGCACATGGTAGAGATAGGGCTTGATGTTCGTATATAATTTTCTATAAAATTTTACAAAAATATTATGAATTATTGTTCAAAATGTGTTTACCCTTCTGCTTCAGCTGTCAAACTAACTTTTGATGATGAGGGTCTATGTTCTGGTTGTAGAGTATATAACGAGAGAAAAAAGGTAGATTGGGAGAAGAGAGCAAAAATGCTTTTTGATTTCGCACAGGGATATAAAGATAAAACTGCCGGCAAAAATTATGATTGTATAATTCCGGTGAGCGGCGGTAAAGATAGTTACTTTCAAGCTTATTATGCCACTGAAGTTTTGGGGTTGAAACCACTTCTGGTGACTTATCATGGAAATAATTATCTTCCTGAAGGAGCACGAAATTTGGAGAGAATGAGAAATGTGTTTAATGCTGATCACTGTATATTTAAGCCAGCTGAATCTCTACTAATAAAATTAAATCGTCTTTGTTTTAGAATGATGGGTGATATGAATTGGCATGCTCATTGCGGTATTTATACTTATCCAGTACAAGTAGCGGTGAAATACAAGATCCCTCTGATTATTTGGGGAGAACATGGCTTTGCAGAACTTGGTGGCATGTATTCAATGAATGATTTTCCAGAAATGACGGCTAAATTTAGACTCGAACATGTCCAACGCGGTTTTGATTGGTTTAATATGATTGAAAAATCGGAAAATATTAACGAGCAGGATTTGCTTTGGGCCAAATATCCAACAGATGAAGAGATCGATGAAGTGGGCGTTAGAGGTATCTATTTGGGTAATTTTGTAAATTGGGATGGTAACTTCAATTATCAAACTGTCAAAGAAAAATATGGATGGGAAGCAAGAGATATACCCTTTGAACGAACTTATAGAATGTTTTCTAACCTAGATGATATGCACGAAAATGGTATGCATGATTATTTAAAATTTATAAAGTTTGGTTATGGTAGAGCTTCCGACCATGCTTCCAAAGATATCCGAGCTCAAAAGATGACCAGAGCTGAAGGTATTGAAATGGTCAAAAAATATGATGCTGTGAAATCAAGCGACTTAAAGAGATGGTTGGAATATGTAAATATGACTGAAGAAGAATTTGATCAGACTGCCGATACTTTCCGAGACCCAAAAGTTTGGTGGATAGAAAATGGCGAGTGGTGGAAAGACAACATTTGGGGCGAACCCTCTTCGTATGGCAAGGTTTATCTACCGAAAGAATTACAGGGAAGATATAAAACTAAAAAATAACTATTGCTTTTTCATAATGTATATGTTATTGTCTAAATAGAAAAAGGAGGCATAATATGCTCAAAACTCACTGGCTTTTGCCGGTTTTGTTGTACATTGTTATCGCCCACCTTGGTATTGGGTGGGCCAAGAAATACATTGTCGGGCTTCATTCCCGCACGCAAAGGTTTTTCCTACAATACCTTTTTTGTGCGGTGATGGCGATCATTTTCGCTATAGCTCTCGGACAGTTCAGTTTGAGTCCTTATATAGTGGGGATTGGATTGTTGAATGGTCTAGCATGCTATTGCATGTGGAAGGCCACTGACATCTCACTTGCTAAGACTTCACTGTTCACCTTCATTGATGATATCTTGGCGATGAGCTTGAGTTATATGATCCTTGCGGAAGGCGAAATACTGAATTCTTGGAATAGCACCGGGATTGGGCTGTGCGTTCTCTCTGTCGTTCTGTTTGCTCTCTATGCTTATCAGCGTCGAGAGTCACTCGCATTTTTTGTCTACACCGCTGTCTATAGTGTACTTTGGGGCGTCACTATCTTTTCTGTGAGATATGCTGCCTTCAATAAGCTACCTCCAGGACAGTTCCTTTCGGGGTGGTATCTAGGGTCATTGGTCGCAGCAATCCTGATTGTCCTTTTCTATAAGGATAATGACGAAAGTCAGCGAGAAAACGAAACCAAGACATTGAGGATTGCAGATGTGGCAGGAATGTTCGTGTACGCTTTTGGCATCGCTCTTTGCTTGGGAACCCTCTTTTGAGTCTCTTCGCTAGCTCCTCAGATCATTACTCAACCGATTTTTCTAGTCACTGAGGCGGTAGTGCCGACTCTGATTGGACTGTATGTTTTCGGGGAGAAAAAACAGTTCAACTCTGTCCAATACCTATTTGCTTTGATTGGGCTAGTTGGAGTAGCACTCCTTGCTACTAGTCGATTTTAACCAACCGCTCCGAGATCTATGTGTCCCGGAGTGGTTTCTTTTTTTAATTCTATATCACTGATTTTATCTAAAAAGATGCTATAATCCTCTCATTATTACAGAAATTACAATAGTAATTTAAATATAAAATATGACAGGTATAATTATACAAGCTAGGATGGGTTCAACTAGGTTGCCAGAGAAGGTGATGAAGGACCTATCGGAGAAGCCATCGCTTTGGCATACGGTAGAGAGGTGTAGAAAATCAAAAAAAGCAGATATTGTAATTGTAGCCACTACTACAGAATCGGCCGACGACAAAATAGCTAATTTTTGTGAAGAAAATAGGATAGCCTGTTATCGAGGGAGTCTGAAAGATGTTCTTGATAGATTTTATGAGACAGCTAGTAAATTTAAACTAACCACAATCATTCGAGCCAATTCAGACTGTCCTCTCATTGATCCAGAAACAATAGATAGATGTGTAGAAGAGTTTGAAAAATTGGGAGTTGATTATATAAGTAATGTTGTTCCGGGAGAGAGAACATTTCCTCGTGGTTTGGATTGCGAGATCTTTTCTTTTGAAGCTCTTGAAAGGGCATACAGGAATGCTCAAGAAGAATTTGAGCATGAACATGTGACCCCATATATTTGGCAGAATAAAAAAGACGAATTTAATTTAGGTAAAATTGTAATTGCCCCGCCAGAGCTACATAGGAGCGAGTACAGACTTTGTGTAGATTACCCAGAAGATTTTGAAATTATAGAAATTATATACAAAAAATTTAACCCAAAAGACGGCGAGATTATAGATATAAAGGAAGTTGTAAGATTTTTGGATGAAAATCCAGATATTGTTAAAATTAATGCCGACTGTGAAATCAAACACGACCAACACGCTCCGGTCAATGTGATCCAAAAAGCCACTAAGGGATAGATATGGGGCGTTTTTGACATTAAGATAATAAAATGCTAAAGTTTGACTGGAGGTCCATAATGAACATTGCTCGAGTACGGGAACGGAATGAAACGAGCACTATTGCCGCTTTGTGCATAGGCATCTTGTCTCTTCCCAGAAGTGTTGCGGTAGATGCTCTGGTAGTGCCACAGGGCGAAGATGAGATATGGCGGGTGACGGCTGCGGTCAGAGACTGGAATGTCCACAAAACTGCCAAATACCTATTGATCGCAGGCGATCAATGGAAAGCCACTGGTCAAGGGCGCCCCCAAGAAGGGAAAAGTGGCCCAGATATTACTTTGGAGTCGCTACGCAATCCGCCCTACTCTCTCACAAGGAATGATGGGGTGATAGTCAACGACTTTGATGCTAATACCAAAACCCAAACAGAATGGGTTTGGGGCAAGATGAATGATTTGGGGCTCTCAAGTTTCGAGCTCCATGTTTCTCCATATCACCTAGTTAGGTGGTACCTCACCTTTCTCAAGACATCAGTCAAGCTCGGCAAGCTCTTTGTTGTTATCCCGTCTCCAACACCGTCTGAGATGGATAGAGTGGCACCACTTTCGGGGGCTACACCATGGGAGTTGGTGGCTGGGGAGGTACAAAGGATCAAAATGTATCAAGAGAAAGAGGATGTTGGAGATGTAGCCACTCTTTTTGAGCTTCAAGAATATCTCAAGTGGCTCTGGCAACAGCCTGTTTTGGCGGATCACAGAATCTAGTCTACAAATTTAGTTGGTCGACGGGGACTCCTTGGTCCCCGTCGTTTTCTTTTAAATTTATTTATAAATGTTAATATTGTCTTGGTATGAAAAAAAGCAATCCTGTCATTATAAACACTCCGAAAGGGAGAAGAAAGATCGGACCAGGAGAACCGAGCTTTATTATTGCCGAGATGTCTGGCAATCATAATAGAAATTATGAAAAGGCGGAAGAGATAGTGCGTGAAGCAGCCAAAGCTGGTGCTGATGCAATAAAACTTCAGACTTATACTGCTGACACTATCACGATAGACTCAAAGAAACCCTGGTTTATGGAAAAAAACAAAGAAAATCCTGCTGAATGGCAAGGGACTTCTCTGTACGAATTGTATACTAAAGGCAATACACCTTGGGAGTGGCATAAGCCACTGAAAGCACTGGCTGAATCATTGGGTTTGGCATTTTTCTCAACTCCTTTTGATACAACAGCCGTCGATTTCTTAGAAGATTTGGGGGTAGATTTTTATAAAATCGCCTCTTATGAATCAACAGATCACTTACTGATGAAGAAAATAGCCAGTACTGGAAAGCCGATCATTATGTCTCTCGGTTATCCGACACGCGATGAGACAGATGAATCAGTAGCTTTTTTGAGAAGTCTGGGGGTCAATAATTTAATATTACTTCATTGTGTTACTTACTATTCTGATAAATTGGACCCAGCTCAGTCATATTTGGCTACCATGTTGGATATGGCACAAAGGTATGAAGTTCCAGTAGGTTTGTCTGATAATAATGGCGGTATTGAAGTACCTGTTCTTGCCATAGCTCTAGGGGCTTCTGTGCTTGAGAAGCACATGATAATTGCAAAAGAAGAAGGGGGCAACGATTCTCGATTTTCCTTGAGTGCTAAAAATTTTGCTGATATGGTCTCTACTATTAGACAGGTAGAAAAGGATCCAGAATCCTTTGTTCGTGGATGCCCGTGGTTAAAAGAAGCTTTGGGTAGTGTCGTTTATGGACCTAGAAGTGAACAAGAAAATTATAATATGAAGTTTAGAAGGTCTTTATTTGTGGTAGAGGATATAAAAAGGGGTGAGACTTTTACTTCTCAAAATATTAGGTCTATTAGACCTAATATTGGCCTAGAGACTAAGTATTTTTGGGATATAATAGGGAAGAAAGCTACTCGAAATATTGAGCGGGCAGAACCACTGAGTTGGGATATGATAGAGAGGATAGAAAGTTGAAATAAAAACAAAAATCTTGTAGTATCTTCTCATGGAGAAAACATTAGCTCATCCACTATTCAGTCAAAAGCTTATAGATTTAAAATTTAAAACATTGGCAAAAATAGCCAACTATTTTTTATCTTTAGGGGGAATCTCTTACTACATATTTGATGAGACGTTCTCTACTAGAATAGTTTTGTTTAATTATGCTAGTCATTATGCGAACGATGATTTCCCTTGTGACTGGAAGATAATTTTATATTCTTCTTCGGGAGAAAAGATTTTTTCAAAAGAGGGAACTTTTGTGGGTCAAGCGACGGTAGTGGTTGATTTGGAAGAAATAAAACCTAAAAGTAAATATGGGATAGTAGTAGCCCATATTAAACCTAATAATAAAGGGAAAATTTTGAGTAAATCGTATGACTCTATATTTTTTACAGAGCATTATAATCGTGACAATCTCTATCATGATGTAGCTCATAGTTTGCGTTGGCCGACATCATTTAAATATCTTTACAACATAACAGGACATGGCTTTTCTATTTTATCGGGAGCGAAGGCCTATCTTATGATAGGTAATTCTTACGATGCAAAAATCGGTGGTAGAAATTTAATGTGTGTTCCTACTGTAGAATTGACTAATTATATGGGTAAAGTTAGAAAAGTTGAACTTTCTCCGATCGCCCCTATGGGTTGTATTAGAGCTGATTTGAATGAATTATTCCCAGATTTAAAAGATCATTTTGTTGGTCAGCCAGGGATGATAAAGGTCATAGGAGCCAATGTGATACGCAAACCCTTTTTCTATCAAACAAACGGGTCGTATATATCTTCAGACCATCTATAAATCAAATGAAAGACAATATAGATAAAAATTGGAAAGAACTTTTGAGAACCAATAATCAAACAGTATTTTCTAGTTACGTTCATGTTAGTAACGATAGTCAAAACACTCTCTTTGAATATGTTAATGATTCGGGTTACGAGGAAGATGTTAGGGTCCTTATCCTCACTCAAGAAGGAAAGTTGGCTATGCCATATAAAAATTATCATTTAGGTTTGGGAGAAACTATAAGAATAGATATGCGAAAATGGTTAGATGAAGTCAATCTTCACAGCTTCATGGGTAGTCTCATGGTGCTTCATAGACACTCAAATCCTCCAGAAGGTTTGAAACCAATCAGATCAATGATGTCCTACTGGATTTCAAAAGACTTTAGTACTCAAGTTGGTTCTTCTGGCTACATGGCTCTGAATGTAAGAGGTAAGAAAGAAAAACAAAGTTTTTTTATGTTCTGCCCCTCAGTTATTAGCACCAATAACTATAAGACTACTATAGCTATTTTTAATCATTCAACTGAACCTGAATATAATGACGAAGTCACTCTCTACCCAAGGCTTAATGACGAAGAAGGCACTTCTATTATTGGTGGGCCGTTTAAGATAGCTCCGTTTGGTCTTTCTGTTTTAGATATTGAAAAACATTTTGGTAAAGATATTTTGAAGACAAATAAGAGATATTCAATCACGATTTCTCATGTTGGACATGTCTTAGGGCCACTATTTTTCCATGTATCACGTTCTAGTGGAGATATTATATCAGGTCGTCATACTCAACCAGCAGCCGGTATCTTCAAACCAATTCAAGGATTTTATCCAAATCTTGTGAGGTCTTTTTTGCCGTTTTTAGCAGATGGAGCTATATCTTTAGCCAAACTTATTTTAAGAAGAAAGCCAAAACCAATTGAAAATATAAAAGAGACGGTTATGGATTAATCAAAATACTAATGAATAAAAATAAAACATTTAAAGAAAAAATAAAAGCTATTTATTTTATGCTCTATCCACGAAAAATTACATTTTTTCCTAATATATTTTCTTATATTGCTCAATCAAGATTTTTCGTCTGGGGGCGTTTATGGGTTAGATTTATTTTTTTCTTTTTAATAAACAGAGGTAAAATTAATACTATTGAAACCAAAAATGGTAGCCACATATCAAAAGTAGTTCACCACAATTTTACTGAAAATTTCAATTTGATGGTGTTTAACAGGGGAAGAATCGAAAGTCTGTTATACCCACTTTTAAGTGTACCTTACGTTAGAAGAAATGCTGGAGCATTGAAAGTTCTGTCTATTGGCCCTAGAAATGAAGGTGAACTTTTATTGCTCTTTAGCCATGGTTTTAAATGGCAAAATATCGTTGGGATAGACCTTTTTTCTTACTCTCCTAAAATCAAAGTTATGGATATGCACGGCATGACATTTGAAGACAACAGTTTTGATATTATCACTAGCTCTCGGGTGTTGAGTTATAGTAAGGGTTTAGAGGTGCAAAAGGCCATAAATGAGATAATCAGAGTAGCTAAAAATGGGGCTATAGTGGCGATAGGGATAGCGTGGAATGTAGACCCTCACGATGACGAGGATTATGCCGGTAACAGATTTGACGGCTGGCTAGATGAGATTTTCAGTTATTTTAAAGATCATATAGATTACATATATTGGCGTAATGAAGAAAAAAAAGATGGTGGTCTTGGTGATATGACAACTGTTTTTAGGATTAAGAAATAATCTATTTATAATTTTCGTAGTGGATAAGGTCTCTGGCTATTCCTCTTTGTAAAAGGTTGTTCTCGATGTGGGTGATAAATTGGTCACCCCCACAGAGATAAAAATTATTTTTTTGATCAAAATTGATGTTTGATATGCATAGATCTCTATAATCTGAAGCATCTTTACTAGTGATAAGAGTGTATTGGAAGTTTGGATGAGCTTTTTTGCAATCTTCGAATTCGGAGTGAAAGATTATTTCATCTTGCATGGAAAAGCCTGATATTAAATGAATTGGATACGCGAATTTATGATTTTTTAATAAATCATAAATCATTGAACGCAAGGGTGCGATGCCGGTCCCAGAAGATATGAAATGGACACCATTTTCATGATTCAAAAAACAGAAATCTCCCTTAGGTGGTGAAATGGAAATTTGATCACCTACATTTGATCTTTCAAAAAATACTGAGGCTAAACCTCCGGGTATGATTTTTATGATTAATTCTATTATGTTAGTTTTTGTCGGCGGCGAAGCAATTGAGAAGTATCTCTTAGTGTGTCCATCTGGAGTTGGTATGTTGATTCCTATATGTTGGCCGGCTTTAAATGATAGTATTTCCGGGTATTCAAGAGAGATTAAAAAAGTGGCCGGTGTCAAAGCTTCTTTTTTGGTCAAAATTGCTACCGATGCGTTTTCTGTCATGGTGGAAATTTAATGGTAATATGCTAACATATTTTTATGAAAAATAATCAACTTAAATACATTATATTTGCAGGTTTGTTCTTTATACCTTTTGTACCACTTATTGTAGCTAAGTCACTTTTTTTCCCGTTTATTACAGGTAAAGCTTTTATCTTTAGACTTATAATAGAGATAATCTTTACCGCTTGGGTGATACTTGCTATTCGTGATAGCTCTTATAGACCAAAATTTACTTTAGTTTTGGGCTCTGTAATTCTATTTCTTTTTTCCATTCTTGTATCCACCGTACTTTCTGAAAATCCATTCAAAAGCTTTTGGAGCAATTATGAAAGAATGGAAGGTTATATATCTCTTCTACACTTCGGTGCTTATTTTGTAGTACTCGGCTCTACTCTTAGAGAACAGAGTACTTGGAATAAGCTTCTAGCCACAAGCTTAGGGGCCTCTTTTATAATGGCTATTTACTCTTTCTTTCAGCTTACGGGCAAAATAGTTATCAATCAGGGAGGGGTGAGAGTAGACGGTACATTTGGCAATGCTACTTATCTTGGTATATACATGGTATTCCATATCTTCTTTGCAATGCTTCTTTTTATGCGTTATCGCGGAAATTGGCAGAGAATCCTTATCGCTATCATTGCTTTGATGGATATTGTTGTACTCTATTTCACAGCGACCAGGGGCGCCATACTTGGATTTTTGGGAGGAGCTCTGCTGACTTTTCTTTTTCTTACTCTCAAATCAGAAAGAGGAGCTGCCATACGCAAAATCTCTTTGGGTTTTGTAATAGCTGTCGTGGTGCTTGTCGGAAGCTTCTTTGCTTTGAGTCAAAGTAAGTTTGTGAATGACAGCCCAGTGCTTAGTCGCTTCACTACTCTCTCCTTGCAAGAGATAAAGGGGCAGGGAAGATACTTTGTTTGGCCGATGGCTTGGAAAGGCTTTTTAGAGAGACCCATTTTTGGCTGGGGGCAAGAGAGCTTCAACTTCGTTTTCAATAAATACTATGATCCAAGAATGTATAACCAAGAACCTTGGTTTGATCGTACACACGACATAGTTTTGGATTGGCTCATTGCTGGCGGTCTCTTAGGACTCCTTGCTTATATGTCTTTGTTTGTGGCTATGCTCTATTATATACGCAAAGCAAAGGACGACTTTCTCTCCAAAGAAGATAAGGCTATTGTACTGGGGCTTTTGGCAGCCTATCTCTTCCACAATATTTTCGTTTTCGATCAGATAGGTAGCTACATACTATTCTTCACCTTGCTTGCTTATGTTCACAATCATGCCGAACCATACCAGCATAAATATTGGCAGAAAATTGAGGATAAATTGAGAAGTATTTTTGATAGAGACAACAACAAAGCTATTTTTGAATCTATAATTGTGATCTTGTTTGTGGCTACTTTGTATTTTGTCAATTTTGTACCATGGCGCCAAAATAAAAATCTTCTTTTTGCTATGAGCCTTGCGAATAGTGGAGAATACAAAGAATTGTCTCATTTCCAAAAACCACTTTCTAAATATAATATGGGCTTTCCAGAAGCCATAGAACACATATCTCAAGCCGCTATCTCTACTACTCAAAACTCAAGTGTTACACCAGAATTTAGAGACAAACTTTTTGATCATGTGGATAAATCTTTCCAAACTTATCTAGAGAAGACGCCCAACGATGCTCGCTATCGCCTTTTTTATGGATTATTCTTAGCTAGATTTGGTTGGTATGGTAGAGCAGGGGAGGAATTCAAAAAAGCTATAGAAGCTTCTCCTCAAAAACAAAATATGTATTTTGAGCTGGCTAGCGTGTTTCTCTTGGAAGGTAAAACCCTAGAGGCCCTAAACGCAGCAAAGACAGCTTACGAGCTAGAGCCTTCTTTTGAAGAAGCCAAAATCATTTATGGACTCATAGCGCTTGCACATGGAGATCCAAATGGTCAAAAAGTGCTACTAGAGATAGACCAGAATAAACTTATATTTGATGATCGTTATCTCTCTATCCTTATATCTCTCAAGCAATTCAATACAATTTTAGAATTAGCAAATGCTCGAGTAAGGCTAGATCCGCAAAACATGCAGCACCGCATCACACTCGCTGCTGCTTATTTACAGGCAAATATGCGAGAAAAGGCTGTAGGGGTCATACAAGAAATGATAGTATTAGACCCTTCTTTTAAGGAAAAAGGTGAGTATTTCATTAGCGAAATAAGGGCTGGCAGAAATCCATAGGGTTAGAATTAAGAATTATGAATAAAGAATCAAGCATTAAGGAAATACACAGGTTACTTGCTTTAAATAGTCCAGTGTGCTATACTGGCCTCCATGAGTGTGGAGAAGCGATTTAAGCTTATTCATACAAATGAATGTCTGCGAAAGGGCCACCGAAAGGTGGCGTTTTCGTTTCCATTTTTATATACTAAAGAGGCTATTTGCGTTGCTACGCGGGTAGCAAGTTCGCACTCATATAGACATTTGTTTTGGAGATAGCTTCTTGCTACCCACGTAGCAATACAAAAAAATTTCTCTCAGAATTTTGAGAGAATTTTTTTGTATTTTATTTTAAAATTTATTTTTTTAATTTTATACATTCATTTCGTTCAGTATCAAAAAATTTATTAAATAAATTTTTTGAGTTATCCACACTTTTCGCAAAAAAACATTTACGAAATATTTTTTTAGAGCGATAATTAAGATAGGTCGAATGAATGCAAAAAATTTTATATAAAGATATTAAATTTTTTCGCAAAGTGCGCACTTAAAAATAATCTCGTTCTGATCGCGTCTGACGCGAAAGGGACTCAAATAAAATGGCAGCAAAGAAAAAGAAAGCAGCTTCTAAGAAAAAGAAAGCTACAAAAAAGAAGAGAGCTTAATACTCTCCTTGGTCTCGCTAAAAATAATTTGCGAGATTTCCCACTTAAGCAAAAATCGCCTTCTGGCGGTTTTTGCTTTTGCCTCATCGAGAGAATCGCCGATGAGGCGATTTTATGATAGTATGGCCATAACTATGTCTTTTTTCAGCAAAATATTTGGTGATAATAATACGAGATATATAAAGCAGATACAGCCGATTGTAGATAAAATAAATGCCCTAGAGCCGGCTATTTCGGCGTTGTCGGATGATGATCTTAATCTTAAGAAAGATGAATTGAAGCAGAAGTTGCTAGAAGGTAAAACTCTTGATGATATTTTGCCGGAAGCCTTTGCTTCTGTGCGAGAAGTAGCAAAGCGCACACTTGGCCAAAGGCATTTTGATGTACAACTGATGGGAGGTATAGCTATGCATCAAGGCAACATCACTGAGATGCGTACGGGTGAAGGTAAAACTCTGGTTGCCACTCTACCAGCTTTTTTGAATGCTCTCTCTCGCAAAGGTGTGCATGTGGTGACCGTCAACGACTATTTGGCCAGAAGAGATGCTGCCTGGATGGGGGAAATATATGGAGCACTTGGTATGAAGGTTGGAGTGATAGCGCATGATAGTAGTTTTTTGTACGATGGTGAGCTAAAAGCTAAAAGTTTAGAACTTAACCCCAATCTCCAAGTTTCAAGCTTAGATAAAGAAAGAGATGAGAAGGGGGCTTTCCACATAGTATCTGATTTTTTGAAACCATGTTCTCGTAGAGAAGCGTATGGAGCAGACATTACTTATGGTACAAATAGCGAATTTGGTTTTGATTATTTGAGAGACAATCTGGAATACGATCCTTCTCTTGTGAGACAGATAGAGCACCATTTTGCCATAGTGGACGAGATAGACTCCATACTTATAGATGAAGCTCGCACGCCACTCATAATATCTGCCGCTTCTAGTGATTCAGATGATTTTTATAAAAAGTTTGCTGGGGTAGCAGAAAAACTAAAAGAAGAACAACATTACACCAAAGATGAAAAGCTTCATGCCATATTTATAAATGACGATGGCATAAGCAAAGCAGAGCAAATACTTGGTATTTCCAATATATATGCAGAGGGTGGAGTGAAGATGGTGCACCATCTAGAGACCGCTCTAAAGGCCAAAGCCCTATATAGCAAAGACAAAGAATATGTTCTACGAGATAATGAGGTGGTTATAGTAGACCCATATACGGGCAGATTGCAACCGGGCCGTAGATGGTCTGAGGGTTTGCACCAAGCGATTGAAGCTAAAGAAGGGCTAAATATACAAAAAGAAAGTAGGACTTTTGCTTCTATAACCTACCAGAATTATTTTAGGATGTATAAAAAGCTTAGTGGTATGACGGGCACAGCGGCAACTTCGAGTGAGGAATTTTATAAAGTTTATGGGCTTGACACTATAAGCATTCCTACAAACAAACCATCTTCTAGAAAAGACCACAACGATCTTATATTTCAAACCGAAAAAGGCAAGCTCAAAGCTATTGCTCGTAAAGTAAAAGAATTGCAACAGAAAGGCCAGCCCGTCCTTATAGGCACCATCTCCATAGAGAAGAATGAGCTACTTTCAGAATATCTAAAAACGGAGGGAGTGAAGTTTGAGATACTTAATGCCAAAAATCATGAAAGGGAAGGGGAGATAACCGCTCAAGCTGGGCGTAAGGGGGCTGTCACTGTAGCTACCAATATGGCTGGACGAGGAGTAGACATAAAGCTTGGTGGTAACCCTGCTTCAAACGCTGACTATGAAGAAGTGAAAAATCTTGGCGGTCTTTTCGTACTGGGTACCGAACGCCACGATGCACGGCGTATAGACAACCAGCTCCGGGGACGTTCTGGTAGGCAGGGGGATCCGGGCGAGACACAGTTTTTTGTGTCCATGGAAGATCAGATTATGCGGGTTTTTGCGGCAGATACGGTCAAAAATATGATGGGTAGGATGGGGCTGGAGGAAGATGAAGCTATAGAAAACAAACTCATCACTCGCTCACTAGAGAGTGCTCAATCGCGCATAGAAGGGCTCAACTTTGACGCTCGTAAACACATTTTGGAATACGACGATGTTATAAACTATCAGCGTAAAATATTTTATGAAAGAAGGAATCAGGTTTTGTCTGGAGAGCCGGACATAAAAGTTCGAGATATCAAGCTCCAGAGTATGGATATGTTTTGGGTTGACCACTTGGAGCAGATGGATTATTTACGCTCATCGGTAAACTTACGAGCTTATGGTCAGCGAGACCCATTGGTGGAATACAAAAGAGAAGGACTCCAAATGTTTAAGCAAATGGAAGCTTCAATTGAGCAGATGATAGAAGAGAATTTAGCAAAATTTGCTGAAAATCAAAAAATTTCAGGCGATCAGACCAGTATTCAAAATCAGGCGATGAAGATAACGACCTCTAATAACAACTTCTCAAATAACCCCCCTAGCCCCCCTTACATTAAGGGGGGAACCGGACAAGAACACACCAAAGTTGGACGCAATGACCCCTGCTGGTGTGGTTCAAACAAAAAGTTCAAGAAGTGCCATGGTAAATAAATTGTCCAAAAAATCGCGGTCGCGAAAAAGTGGACAATCATAGGTTTCAATTGTAGCTTTCTTTTTATCCAATTTTTCATTAAACTGATCATAATGATTGATATTAAACTCCAAGTCGGTGTAAAGATTTTTTTAAGAAATAAAGAAGGAAAGTTTTTGATTGTTAGGCGAAATCTCGAAAAATATAAAAATATAAAAGGAGAGTGGGATATTGTTGGTGGCAGGATCGATCCGGGGAGCAAGTTGATTGATAACTTGAAAAGGGAAGTTAAAGAAGAAACTCAGCTTGAAATTCTTTCAGAACCAAAGCTCATTTACGCCCAAGATATTATTCCTAATGAAGAAAAGCATGTAGTCCGACTTTCTTATCTAGGTGATACAGATGGCGAGCCTATTTTGGATACTTCTGAAAACTTGGAATATAAATGGCTATCTCTGGAAGAGTTGAAAAATCATGATAATTTGGATGTCTATGTTAAGGAAATTATTAGCCTCGGTTTAATTAAATGATTATTCCATTAATTAATCTTAAACACCAAGTGTTTAACATATACAGATTATCACGGCCGTGTAAAAGTGTATTAAAAAACAAAATAGCTTCCTTTTTATCTAAAAATCTGTAATATCAGAGTCAGACGAAAGGAGTTATCTAGCTTGAAAAAACGAATAATTGGCAATACCGTGACTGCAACTTTCAGACTGCCTAAAGTGTTGGCCAAAAACCTGAAAGCATATTCGGTTCAGCATGAAAAATCTCAGAATGGGATTGTAGTAGAGGTGATTAGCAAATTTCTAAAGGATCGGGATGTTGACGTGCTTAAAAAGCCAACATTCTTCACTCCTCGCAGATGAAAGGGAGTTAAATAATGTCAATAAAGCTTGATAGTGATCTTAAAACCATGACCCCACCTCAATTAAGGCAAGAGGTCATGCGTCTTCGGAGAGCTTTTCGAAAAGAACTAAACAATACAGGAAATCGGCGTTGTTGGATCACTTTGCTCGAAGCATTGCCAGAGGGGAAACGGATTCGGCCATTGGACATGCCAAAGAAAATATTTCTTGGATATTGTGGTGGCTATTATGATCGCAATCAAAAATGATGGTTTACCATCATTGATGGCTGGATAACCTCCAGCCATTTCCTTTT
>ERZ1292625.660-Hain-H41-01um-R1-660-length-48973-cov-10_pt1 | contig 48973 bp, 62 predicted proteins | sample MGYA00564400_ERZ1292625 | MGnify/ENA primary metagenome ERZ1292625 (study PRJEB36523, sample SAMEA6512639) | groundwater metagenome | collected 2019-01-08 | study: AquaDiva: Metagenomics assemblies of 32 groundwater samples
AATCTAGAGAATAATCCGAAAGAAGATACCAGACAATCATATTTAGGGATGTTGAAACATGGGAATGGATACAAGTTGGGAAAACAGATAAACTTGTCCCGTTAGAAAATCAGTCAATAGTATTAGCACTTATTAAGTTGGCAGCGAAGCGATAAAACTCGTATTATAGATAAATGTTAAGAGTAAATTTTCTAATGGGATGAAAGAAGTGACTATTTATTGTGATGGTAGCGCTATAGGAAATCCAGGTCCTGGAGGATGGGGGTTTGCGATTTTAATTTTTCAAAATCGTGGTGGGCGCACAGTTGAAGAAATTGGTGGATTTGAAAAACACACCACCAATAATCGTATGGAAATCACTGCGGCAATTGAAGGATTAAAAAAAGCAGTAAAGAATTCAAGTGTTACAATCAAAACCGACTCTCAATATTTAGTAAATGGAATTAGCAAATGGGTTTATGGTTGGGAGCGTAATGGTTGGAAAACTTCGCAAAAGCAAGATGTTTTAAATAAAGATTTGTGGCAAGAATTAATGAAAGTGTCAGCCGACTTAGATGTGACATGGGAGCATTTAAGGGCGCACTCCGGTATTACAATGAATGAAAGGGTAGATCAGATTGCTAATTCATTCGCGCGAGGAGAAAAAATAAAGTTATTCAAAGGTAGCGATAAGGATTACAAAGCATTTTTAGAAAGTGAACACAAATCTCGTCCCGCCTCAGGCGCCAAAGCTTACTCTTATATCTCAATGCTTCTAGGAAAGATTGAAACACATAAGAATTGGGCTGATTGTGAAAAGAGAGTAAAAGGACAAAAAGCTAGATTCAAAAAAGTTTTTAGCGAAGAGGAAGAATTAGCTATAAAAAAAGCGTGGCAAAGGGAAAAATAAATAATAAATAAACAGATTTCCTTATACTAGTGTTTTGCAAAACACTAGTATAAGGAAATGGAGATATTTTTCTGATACAATTTTTTGTAAAGATGAATAATAAGTTATTACCAATTCTTGTTGCAGGGTTTCTTTTGGGGATATTTTTTGCTTCCTTTATAAATACAAGTGTTTATTTGTACTTATTTATACTTTTACTTTCGACGAGTTTTCTTGCTCTCGGGATTTTATTAGAAAAAGAAAAAGCTCAAATTTATATTTTAGGAGCTTTTCTTATTTTTTCGTTTTCTTTGGGGATTTTGCGTTTTGATATTTCCCGAAATAATTTACAGTCAGCGTTACCTTTAAATAAAACCTCTTTTTTTGAAGGAATAATTTCGGAAGAGCCGGATTATAGAGAAAATACCACCTTGCTTACCATTTCACTTTCTAAAGTTGGTGAAACAGACATTGACGAAAAAACTCTCGTTTTTACTGATGCAGATGTTGCGTATAAATATGGGGAAAGATTAAGTTTATTTGGAACACTTGAGAAACCAGAAAATTTTGAGACGGATACCGGACGCATTTTTGATTATGAAAATTATTTAGAGAAAGAAGGAATAAATTATATTTTAATTAAACCTCACATTGATATTTTGGGGGAGAGAGAGGGGAATAAAATAAAACAAATTCTTTTTGACACCAAGAACATTTTTGTAGAAAAGTATGAAAAAGTAATAAATGAACCAGAATCATCCCTTCTTGGTGGATTATTACTTGGTTTAAAGCAAGGCTTGGGTAAAGAGTGGAGTCAAATTTTACGAAATGCCGGAGTAATACACATTGTAGTTTTATCTGGTTATAACATTACTATTGTTGCGCAATTTCTAATGAGATTATTTGGTTTTCTACGTTTGCGCTACCGTCTCTCTTTGGGAATTATTTCTATAATTGCTTTTGCCATAATGACTGGTGGCTCTGCCACGGTTGTGCGAGCATCTCTCATGGCCCTTCTTGTTCTTTTAGCTCAATTTATAAGACGAAAATATGATGTAACCCGCGCTTTGATTTTAGCGGGAGTTTTAATGGTTTTACAAAACCCGCAAATTCTTGTTTTTGACCTTTCCTTTCAACTGTCCTTTTTAGCAACGGTTGGACTTATTTATGTTTCGCCTATAATTGAAAAATATTTTAAATTTATTGGAGAGAGGTTTGGATTTAAGGAAATTATAGTTGCCACAATCGCCACGCAAATATTCGTTTTGCCGTTTCTGCTTTATTCAATTGGCAATTTTTCCACTGTTTCACTAATTGTGAATATTTTGGTTTTGCCAATAATACCATTCGCTATGTTTTTCAGTTTTCTTGCTGGGATTTTTGGTTTTGTCTTTACTCCAATTTCTATTTTATTTGGTTCCGTAACTTATTATTTATTGCATTACGCGCTCTCTGTTTCAAAGTTTTTCGGCAATTTACCTTTTGCTTCATATGTCGTGCCACAATTTTCTCCAGTTTTAATGTTTATAGCCTACGCAATATTAATTTTCGGAATATTTTTTTGGTATAAAAGAAATTCCGCCACCCGCGCGTAAGCGCGTGGCGGCGGAGATCTGGACGAGAGTCCTACTTGATAGAAGGGATTCTTCCTTCCCGCCTCTCGATCATTTCGATGGAGACGGTTTCCATAAGCCAACGTCTGATTTGAAGATGTGCATCTACGGTTCGTTGAGGGTTGGGTGGGAATTTATGCCACCCTTCTTTGTACAGATTATTGTAAAGTAGTTGGAGTCGCTCATCGGTCAACTGATCGAAATAGTCCCGCAATCGATCCCCCAGTGCATTGAAATGGTCTGGCCTAAGTCTTTGTGGTTTTTTCACGCAAGAACCTCCTTTTCGTGTCTTGATACAAACTATTTTAATAGGTAACAAAAGTCAATTACTTAATTTCTGAAAATCTTTTTTCTACAATCTCCCAATTTATATTAGAAAGAAAGGCATCAACGTACTTCACTTTGTCAGCTGGCACATAATCAACCATAAAGGAGTGCTCCCACACGTCCATGGCAAGGAGTATGGGCAGTCCCGCGAGTTGTCCTAATTCATGATCATTGACCCAATATATGTGGGGAGTTTTTGCGGCATTGTCATAGGCAAGAATTGTCCAACCAATGCCACGCATCAAGCCAACCGATTTAAAATGATTTATAAAACCGTTCCAATCGCCATACTTTTCTTTAAGAACTTGGGCGACCGTTGAATTCTGATTCAATGGTTTAGCCCCACCTTCAAATTGTTCAAAATAGTATTCATGCATTCGCATACCATTGAATTCAAATGGCAGTCGGCGCATAACTTCACCCAAGGCATAAGCATTTTTCTCGCTGTCTTTTCTAAGTTCGGCGAGAGTTTCTCTTAGAGTATTGGTAAATTTTACATAACCTTCATAAAGCTTTAGGTGAACCTCAACTTGTTTTTGGGAAATTCCCTTTAGTTCGGGAATATTGAATTTTCTCGGTTCGTATTTCATTGATTTTTAATTAAAATAATTTATTCAAATCAATTACCCCGCGGCAAGCCGCGAGGAAATCGCTACGCGTATTATATCATAGCTCACTTTTCTATTCTCTAATTCGCGCGAATTAGAGAATAGAGACAGGGAGTATTAAAGTGAAGATAAGACAGAACGAACAACGGGTGGAAGAGATTGGGAAATAGAGTAAAAAATCATTAATCCTCTTTGTTCTTTTTCAAGAATATTCACGGAAGCGAGAATACCAAGATGTTTAGATGTTGCTTTGAAAGACAATTTAATTTTATCGGCAACATCAGCCACATTCGCTTCCTTTTCTTTTTTTATAACACGCAAAATCGCCAGACGCCTTTTGTTGGCTATGGCCTTGAGAGTTTTTTCTAATTCTCGTTCATTCATATTTATATAATACATATTATCACTCTCCTCTAATTCGCGCCTGTCTGCGTGCGACGCACAGGCAGGCGAATTAGAGGAGAGTGAAGTTTGGGGATAAAGATTTTTGGTGGCGGTACAATTTATTTATGGCTAAGTCCACCAAAGTTTTACTCTTGCTTACGAGTGTTTTGATTGTTTCTAACTTTCTCATTTGGCAGGCGGCCCTTTCTAGTGAAAATGTAAACGGTAATGAACTAAAAGTTTATTTTCTTGATATTGGGCAAGGAGATGCAACTTTTATAGAAGCGCCAAATGGCAATCAGATTTTAATTGACGGTGGACGAACCGATAATAAAGTTTTGCGCGAACTTGGAGAGGTTATGAATCCCTTTGATAAAGAAATTGATGTGGTTATAGCAACGCATCCTGACGCTGACCACGTTGGCGGACTTCCTGAAGTTTTTTCTAGATACAAAGTGGAAAATTATATTGATTCGGGGAATCAAACTAAGGACACGCAAATATTTAAAGTTTTAACGCAAAAAGTTCAAGAGAAAACAAACGAAGGAATGAATTATTTAATAGCAAAGCATGGACAACGTTTCACACTTGATAAAGAAAAAGAAATTTATATCGATATTTTATACCCCGACAAAGATGTGCGTTATGTAGAAAGTAATGACGCCTCAATTGTAATAAAGCTTTCATACAAAAATAATTGTTTCATTATGAGTGGAGATGCTTCACGAAATATTGAACGTCATGTGGCTGGTTTGGAAAAAAATAATTTGGATTGTGATGTTTTGAAAACAGGCCATCACGGTTCGCGGACTTCCACATCAGCCGAATGGGTCGGATTTATTTCACCTAAATATGCTGTGATTTCTGTGGGTAAAAATAATACCTATGGTCACCCCAATAAAGAGACATTAGATACCTTGAAAAGGTTTAATGCAGAAATTTATAGAACTGACGAAGAAGGAAGAATTGAAATAAATTCAGATGGGAAACAGGTTTATTTAAAATAAAAATTCCCCCAAGAAATGGGGGATCCTCGGCGCTAGCGAGGGGTCAGATACAGTCGGCCAAGAAAGGACCTGCCTTTAGGCGAGCGCCGAGGAGAACAGCTCCTTAATAATCTCATAAATAAAAAATTATTCAATTGACTTTTTATTTAAGGAGAATATCCTTGCTTTAGAAAGAAACCCAATTAGACCAGACTGGAGGTGTGCTATGCCGCAGTACAGTGTTGATTTTGAAAGGGTCGGAAAAGACGAGGAGATCGTCACAATTCATCGAGTTATGGAGAACAGGACATGCGTTGCTGTAACGGTGGATGAAGACGTTGCCTCAAGGATCAAGTCTGCTTTGGAAATTCTCGAAATACTTGAGAGCCTCGGCTTGCCAACGGACGATTCCTCTCATTGGCGTTTGCGGGAATTAATCAATAAAGAGGAACCCAAGGAAATTCACCATGCAAATGCCATTCGGGAAATATTCAATCTTCGTCAGTAGGGGTTAAACGGCGAGAGACAAAAAGGCCGCCTGCGGGCGGTCTTTTAACTTGACATTTTTGGTTTTAGTGGAAGCTAAAGCCTAATAGCTAGTGCCTAAAAGCTGTTTTAAAAAATTCCCGCTTTCTTGAGAGTTTTGTAGGCCCCGTTCTTATTTATTGTCTTTATGGCTTGAGTAGAAATATTCAAAGTGAAAGTTTTATTGAGTTCCGGTACAAAAATGCGCTTCTTTTTTAAATTTGGGTAACGGCGACTATTGCCACAAGGATTAAATTGGGTTGCGCGAGTTCTGTTGGAGTAGCGTCCTCCAACAAGGGAACCTTTTTGAGTTATGTCGCAAACTTTTGCCATTTTACCCTCCTAAATTTTCTGGGGAAATCACACGGAGGTGTTTTGATTTCCCTTGTTATTTATAATGTTTTAATTTCACCAAAGTCCCTTAATTCTCTTAGAAAATTTTGGCGGGTGAAATTAAAAAAACGGAATGAATACCGTTAATCCGGCATATGCTATCATACATTTAATGGAATGCAATCCCGTAGTAGAAAATGGCATTAGAAGCATTTCTGTACATAAAATATAATGAAAAGGTCGTTTAATAAATTAATTTTACAAAATTGGTCATTCTGCTTCTGAAAGAAGAGATGCCATTTCTCACTACCGGATGCAAGGAGATGTTTTGACAGTAGTTTTTCAAGTCGCTATTTTAGTTTTTTCTGTTGTTTTGCACGAATTGGCTCATGGTTACGCCGCCAATTATTATGGAGACCCGACCGCGCGACTTGCGGGGCGTCTTACTATGAATCCAATAAGCCACATTGATCCATTTGGCTCAATTATTTTGCCAGCTTTAATGGCGCTTTTGCCAGGGGGAATTATTTTAGGTTGGGCTAAACCAGTGCCATATAACCCATATAATTTAAAGGGGCGTTTTGCAGAAACTGTAGTTACAGGGGCGGGAATAATGACCAATTTGCTCTTGGCTTTAATTTTTGGATTAGTCTTGCGTTTCGGAGGAGCTAGTTTGGGAGAAGGATTTACCACACTTGCTGTTTATATAGTTCTTATAAACTTACTTCTTGCAATATTTAATGCCATACCAATACCTCCACTCGATGGTTCAAAAGTTCTCTCTACTGTTTTGCCCTTTCAGTTTCGCTCTATAATTGATTCACTTGAGCGCTGGGGGCTTGTTTTACTTCTGATTTTTGTCTTTTTTGGTTGGCAATTTCTCTATCCAATAATAAAGTTTTTATTTGGTTTAATAGTGGGAAGTTCTATTTTTTGAGGACGATTTCAGTATTCTTGCGTGAAATTCTGCTCTATAGTAGACCCCGTTAGAGAGCTTGAGGATGAGGTTACGAACATAATTATTTTATATGGATAAAATTTGTTTACGTGACAAGTTGCAGGTAATTCTCTAATGGGGTAGAGTATTTCGACAAAGAGCTTAGAAGCTCCATTTTAATTTGTGAGCACAATAAATCAATTAATTAAAAAGAATCGCAGAACCCCCCGTCGCAAAACCAAGACGACGGCTTTAAGTCGTGGTTTTAATTATGTTAAAAACAGACCAATGTTTTACCCATCTCCTTTTAAAAGAGGTGTGTGTGTAAAAGTGACTACCAAAACTCCTAAGAAGCCAAACTCTGCTATTAGAAAGATTGCCCGTGTGCGTCTAACTAATGGAATGGAAGTAACCGCCTACATTCCCGGTGAAGGACACAATCTTCAAGAACACTCTGTAGTTTTGCTTCGCGGCGGTCGCGTGAAGGATATTGGACTACGTTATACTATTGTTCGCGGAGTACTCGATACACAAGGAATAGAAAAGCGCCGTGTCTCACGCAGTCGTTATGGAACAAAAATGTCTAAGGTGACAAAGTAAATAACGACCAACAACTTACAACTAACAAAAATTAGGAAAATCAATCATGCGAAGAAAATTAAACATAAAAAGAGATAAACCGTTAGAAATTGTCTATGGATCAGAGCAAATAGGTAAGTTTATCAATTACATAATGAAAGATGGTAAAAAAAGCACCGCTCGCAAAGTGGTTTATGACGCGCTCGACATAGTGAAAGAAAAAGCGAAAGTAGCAAATCCATTGGAACTTTTTCAAACAGCCATAACAAATATTTCTCCCAATATGGAAGTTCGTTCTCGTCGTGTAGGTGGGGCTAACTATCAAGTTCCACGTGAAGTGCGTCCTGAGAGAAAACAAGCCCTTGCTTTCAGATGGATAATTGAAGCGGCAAATGGAAAAAAAGGAAAACCAATGAGCGTAAAACTAGCCGATGAGTTTATTGCCGCTGCAAAAAATGAAGGAGAAGCCATGAAAAAGAGAGAAAATACTCACAGAATGGCTGAAGCTAATAAGGCCTTTGCCCATTTCGCTTGGTAATTTTACGAAGTAAAATTATCCCGAGTTTATCGAGGGATTTATTTAAAAATAATGAATAGAGATTACCCATTAGAAAAAGTTAGAAATTTTGGAATTATAGCTCACATTGATGCTGGGAAAACCACAACTTCCGAGCGTATTTTGTATTACACCGGCATGACTCACAAAATTGGTGAAGTGCACGAGGGCGAGACGGTAACCGATTGGATGGAACAAGAACGCGAACGGGGTATCACTATCACGGCCGCCGCTATTACTTGTTTTTGGAATAAAACCGATGATCCTCTAAAAAAGGATATGTATCGCTTTAATATTATTGATACCCCAGGTCACATTGATTTTACAGTTGAAGTAAAACGTTCGCTTCGAGTTTTGGATGGAGCGGTTGTTGTGTTTGATGGAGTGGCAGGGGTTGAACCACAATCAGAAACAAATTGGCGTTACGCTGATGAAGCTTCTGTGCCGAGAATTTGCTTTATAAATAAATTAGACAGAACTGGTGCTTCTTTTGAAAAGTCATACGCATCTATTCTTGATCGTTTGAATAAAAACGCTATCAGAATGCAAATTCCAATTGGCTTGGAAGATAAGCACGAAGGAGTAGTGGATCTTTTGAAAATGAAAAGTTATCGTTTTGAAGGCGAAATGGGAATTAAAATTGTAGAAGGAGAAGTTCCAGCTGAACTTGTGGAAGAAGCTAAAAAATATCGCAATGAACTAATAGAAAAAATTGTAGAAAACGATGAAGAGGTAATGCGTGAATATTTGGAAGGAAAAGAAATTTCAATTGAAAGATTAAAAGGGATTTTGCGAAAAGCAGTTATAGGAAATAAAATTTTCCCAGTTTATACCGGTTCTGCTCTAAAAAATAAAGGTGTGCAATTGGTTTTGGACTCTGTAGCTGACTATCTTCCTAGTCCACTTGATTTACCACCAGTTAAAGGAAAAAATCCTGATACAGGGGAGGAAGTATTTCGTAGCGCAAGTGATAGTGATCCATTTTGTGCACTTGCTTTCAAACTACAAGCGGATCCATTTGTCGGGCAACTTACATTCTTTCGAGTTTATTCGGGAACCATTGAAGCTGGTTCATATATTTACAATTCCACAACAGGAGAAAAAGAGCGTTTGGGACGCATTGTGCGTTTGCAGGCGAACGAAAGAGAAGAAGTAAAAAAAGTTTTTGCTGGAGAAATTGCTGCCGCAGTTGGCTTAAAAAGCGCTCGCACTTCGCATACATTTTCTGATGAAAAGAACCCCATAGTCCTTGAAGAAATTAAATTTCCAGAACCAGTTATCTCTCTTCGCATTGAACCAAAGACAAAAGCCGATCAAGAAAAAATGGGCGTGGCGCTTAAAAAACTTTCTGATGAAGATCCAACTTTCCGTATATCAAGTGATCAAGAAACAGGCGAGACCATTATTTCCGGTATGGGAGAATTGCACTTAGAAATTTTGGTGGACCGTATGAAAAGAGAATTTTCAGTTGAGGCGAACGTCGGCAAACCGCAAGTGGCTTACAAAGAAACAATTACTCGTGAAGCTGAAGTGGAAAATAAATACATTAAGCAAACTGGAGGCCGTGGTCAATATGGTCACGTTAAAATTAAAATTAAACCGCTTGATAAAAATGTTGATGAAGAAGATTTGCCGAAAAATACTAAAAGAAGCAAAGGATTTGAGTTTATTAATAATATTAAAGGCGGTGTTATTCCTCAAGAATTTATTGGCGCGGTAGAAAAAGGTCTTAAAGAAGGAATGGAGCGCGGAGTTCTGGCACATTTTCCACTGGTAGATATTTCAGTCAATCTTTTTGATGGTTCATACCATGATGTGGACTCTTCCGAAATTGCTTTTAAAATTGCCGCCTCTCAAGCTATACAAGAAGCTGCTCGAAAAGCTGGTCCAGTCATACTAGAACCAATTATGAAAGTAGAAATTTTGGTGCCAGAGCAATTCATGGGTGACATTACGGGAAATCTTTCAAGTAAACGCGCCGCAATTGAGGGAATGTCGGACAGGATTGGTTTGAAAGTAATTTCAGCAAAAGTTCCTCTTTCAGAAATGTTTGGTTACAGCACAACTTTGCGCTCCCTCACTCAAGGACGCGGAACATCCACTATGGAATTTGATCACTATGATATTGTGCCGAAGAATGTGGCGGATGGAATAGTAGAGGCGAGAAAATAATATTTAAAATAAAAATGTTGAAGCCGTTCCGATGTGAATCGGAACGGCTTTTGCGTTGGGGGTGTTACTTCTCGACGATGATGATGATGAGATACATCTGGACAGCTTCGAACCTTCCAGTTTTCCTTATGCCGTTCTCGAGAGCGATGGCCCTTGTTGCTTCGGGAAATCGCCGCGTAATTTCGTCGTGGATAATTTTCCGAACGGCGGGTTCAGTGTTTGTGCCGGAAGCACCCATCGTGAGCTCCCGGTCAATTTCCATTGAGTGGGTCCCAATAACTCGTCCGCCGTACTTCTTGATTTCAATCGGAATTACCACTGCTGGAATTTCTTCTCTTTTGGCTTGCTCAGCGCCCATGGCCTTGTCCTTATTGGTTGGGGGTTATAGAACTATTTCTAAATTTATTTTTACGCTCATTTTTAATTATTGTCAATTTTCCCCAGCTTTCCCCCAATTGCGCATTTTTATATAACTTGACGTGTTTTACAACTTTATATAGTATGGCTCACATTCACTTTTAGAGTTTTTTTTCTTCTCCGATGTATGTCGGAGCATCGCTTCCGGCCTCTTGCAGGAAGAGACGAAATAGGAAAAAACCAAAGAGGAAGAAGAATTATAATGACAAGTGAGGAGCGGATCGAAAGCTTGCTTTCATTTCGTCCGAACGCCGTCATTATATAAGGGTTGTGTTTTCGTCGAGATTTTACAACCGCTTTTATTAATCGCAAGGGTTTTTGGTTATAGGCCACTCGCGCCTTATAACAAAAAACACTTGTTAAACATTTTTATTGTATGGCTGAATCAGCAAAATTTGACCGCAGTAAACCTCACGTTAACGTCGGAACAATTGGCCACGTTGACCACGGTAAAACTACGCTCACCGCCGCTATTCTAAATGTACTCAACCTTGCTGGAAAGGAGGTTAAGCTAAAAGGAGTTGATCAAATCGATTCTGCTCCCGAAGAAAAGGCACGCGGAATTACTATTAACATTTCGCACAACGAGTACTCAACCGACGCTCGTCACTATGCGCACATTGATGCCCCAGGTCACGCGGACTACATCAAGAACATGATTACTGGTGCCGCCCAAATGGACGGAGCGATTCTTGTGGTTGCCGCAACTGATGGTGTTATGCCACAAACTCGTGAGCACGTTTTGCTTGCAAAACAAGTAGGAGTTCCAAAGATAATTGTCTTTTTGAACAAGTGCGACATGGTGGATGATAAGGATATGATTGACTTGGTGGAAGATGAGGTTCGCGAACTTCTTACTAAGCAAGGTTTTGACGGAAAAGACGCCCCAGTTATTCGTGGGTCAGGGCTTAAAGCGCTTGAAGCAAAGTCAGTTGATGATGAATGGGCTAAGAAAATATTGGATCTTACTAATGCGCTTGATACCTATATTCCAATTCCAGTTCGAGAACTCGATAAGCCATTCCTTATGCCAGTTGAAGACATTTTCTCAATTGAAGGACGCGGAACGGTTGTTACCGGTCGTATTGAAAGAGGAAAGGTGAAAGTAGGTGAGGAAATTGAAGTTATTGGTTTGAAACCTACTGCCAAAACTGTTGTTACTGGTATTGAAATGTTCAATAAATCCCTAGCGGAAGGTTTAGCAGGAGACAATGCTGGAATTTTGGTTCGCGGTCTTAAGAAAGAAGATGTGCACCGTGGACAAGTTTTAGCTAAGCCAGGGAGTGTTACACCACACACAGAATTTGAATCAGAAGTTTATATTCTTACCAAAGAGGAAGGAGGTCGTCACACCCCATTCTTTACAGGTTATAAGCCACAGTTTTATGTTAGAACTACTGACGTAACTGGGGAAGTAACTCTTAAAGAAGGAGTGGAGATGGTTATGCCAGGAGACACTGTTACTTTCAAAGTAAAACTTGTAGCTCCAGTTGCTCTTGAAGAAAAACAACGTTTTGCTATTCGTGAAGGAGGTAAAACTGTTGGTGCCGGAGTTGTAACTAAAATCGTTGCGTAATAAACCAACGACTAACGACCCACGACCTACGAGAAAGAAATTTCTTGTAAGTTGTGAGTTGTCGGTTGTGAGTTAAAACCATGGCTACCAAAGAAATAAAAACCAAAGCCCCAAAGAAGGTGACCAAGAAAGCGGCCGCCCAAGCGGCAGCCGAGGTCTCCAAGCTTCGTTTGCGTGTGCAAGCGTATGAGCACAAAATTCTTGATGCCTCTGTGCGTCAAATAATGGATACAGCTCTTAAGTTTGATGCCAAAATAGAGGGTCCTGTGCCACTTCCAACTACGATTAAGAAATATACCGTCAATCGTTCTTCTTTCATTTTCAAAAATGCGCGAGAACAATTTGAAATGAGAGTTCACAAGAGATTGATAGATATAATTAATCCAAATGCAAAAGTGGTAGAAGCTCTCACTAATTTGAGTTTGCCATCCGGCGTCTCAATTGATGTGAAAATGATGTAAATTAACGAGAACAGAAAAAATCCCCGAAAGGGGATTTTTTCATGGGCGACTATAATTTACATCAATCCATGCCGATAGAAATATTGTTATGTTCGTTCGTCTTATTTCTCTGTTGAATATAAATAAAAACAGAACTCGAAATTACTTAGCAGAAATATAAAATTAAGTACGAGTCACGATATTTCTTTCGAGCGGATGATGTAATTCTTAATAAAGAAAATAATCAACAAAAGAAAACTCCGCCTAAGGCGGAGTCACTTCTTGAACTGGAAGATACTGTGTAATTTTTCTTCTTTGTAAACATCTACACAGATTTCTCCTAGAACGAAAATCTGGCCGACATTAAGATGAGTGATTTCGCCATTTTTCAGACGCTCCTCAATGTCTTTGATTTCTGATTCTAGTTTTTCCTCTTTTACTTCTTTTTCCAGAACCAACATTCCTGCCCAGAAGCAATGTATCTTGAGCATTTTATTGCTCCCATTGATTGACTAAATTCAGTATAACAAATTTTGTTTTCTTGACCCCGTTAGATAGGAATCTCTTATCTAACGGGGTTGACTTTATTTTTTATAAGAGGAATATGTTTGTAACTGTTCAATTTGAGGAGAAAGCGTGGATATAAAAGTGTGCGAACTTATTGAGTTTGAACCCAATCATCAAGAGACGGGGGTCGAGTTTATTGTGACCGTCATCGAAACCTATCATTGTGTAACCCACGATGAAATCACCGGTCGGCTTTTTCACCGCTCTGTTAAGTGGTCGGTTCTCCCGCGCAAGGGGGACTGTCTATGTCTTGATGACTGGAGGATTCCTATCTACTCCGTAAAAGAGAAGGCCTTCCCTAATGGCTTAAGTGAAGTTCGGGTTTTTGTATTAAATTATATATATCCCAAGCTCGAGTCCGAATGGAAAAAAGGGGAAGTGGTTTGAGGCGCCGTGTACTCGCAAGAGTCCGGCGCCGTTTTGTTTTTCTATAATCAAACTTGCAAAGAATTATTTATATGATATTATCATATGATAATTTAATACATTTAATAAACTAAAAACATGAGCACCATATCTGTTCCAGTTAACGCCAGCCAAGAGGAATTTATAAAATCCTTTGTTAAAGAAGGTAAGGCAACTAATAAAGCTGATGTCTTTCGTAAGGCTCTAGATCGTTTGGCTAGAGAAGATGCCATTCAAGAAGTATTGTTGGCTTCGAAGGAACCAACCTTAAAAGGAAATTTGCGGGAGTTGATGAAAAAGATTCGCTAATCTCATATCCCCATGAAAATTGAGGTTAATTATAAACCGACATTTATTAGAAATTTAAATCGACTTGAGAACGCTCTTAGAGAAGAGGTGATTGAGAAAATAGAGTTATTCAAAAACACCGACAATCATAAAACTCTAAAAGTGCACAAACTGCACGGACCTTTTATTAAGTATTATAGTTTTTCCGTTAATTACAAAACGAGAATAATCTTTGAATTCGTTTCCAAAAAAGAAACCGTATTACTTTCTATTGGTGACCACGATATTTATAAATAAAGCTATTACAGACATTCTAATCCGCCTTAGGCGGATTAGAATGTCTGGTCCGGCGCCGTTTTGTTTTCCTAATAAAAATCAACAAGTAATCTATTCTCTTATTCGCACGAATAAGAGAATAGATTACAGACACTTGCTTTTTGTATTTCAATGTACTAATAATTAAAGTGATTAGTTCAATTTTTTTGCGGAGGGTTTATGGAATTCCAAGTAAGGAAGATGCTGGGGCTCAGTGTTGCGGATTCAATCTACTGGCTCCTGTTTCAAAGCGGTATTCTGGTTTTGGCACGCTTGCCAAACCATCCGTTCTTACAGAAAACCTACTGGGAAACATTTCCGAAAGACGCAGGAAAAACCGGCCCTCTCATCGGTGGTGGTATCGTTCAGGCGAACGGTGAAGTCACATGGTGGGAGTCGAAGGGGTGTTATGTCAAAACTCCTGAAGGGCGTCGTGAGGAAATATCCCAATTCTTCAAGGCTCACCCAGAAATACTTCGTGAAGTCTGGGACTCGGTTTAGAACACAAGTCCCCATTGCCAAGGCGCCGTGTACTCGCAAGAGTCCGGCGCCGTTTTGTTTTTTAATTTGAATTGCTGAATTGACTTTTTATACAAAATATGCTATTATCAAAAGGTAAGCAAATCTGGGCACTTCTCTCTAGGGGCCAGAGTGGTTTGCGAAACAAAGGAGACAAATATGTGCCGAACGCACCCGACGGGGATATCGGTACTAGAGAAGGCCACCGCATCAGGTGGCCTTGTTTTTTTAATTTAAATTGATAAAGAAGTTTTGAAATTTTCTTTTAGTAAAAATAGTCAGATATTTCTATGATTGTCTTCAATTGAAATTATGTTTAATTTTTCTTGAACATGAAAAAAGAAAATTCTTCCACTATCAGCAAATTCCATTTCATATAATTCCACTTCAGGTGTTAATTCTTTGAATAAGGATGAATAAGGCGGGTTGTTGTATATTTTATCTCTAATTATTGAAATTTTATTGCGGACTTCGCAATTACTAATCATTTTCAGTTTATTTAAAAGAGCCTTTGTTTTACCATGATTAAAACTGCCCAACTTACATTCACTGTCAGAAAGTTTTGTAAAACAAAGCAAAAACCGCTTAATCTCACTATCTTCTTTTTGATTAGGTATGTTGGTTAATTTCTCAGGCAAAAAATCATTCTTTAAATTTGCCACATACTCTAATGCTTCTGCATTTATTAAGCTATGAATTCTAGCTGTGGCCTTTTTACGCAGTTCGTTGTTCTGCTTCTGTGAGCCTTTTCCCATAGTAAGATTGCATGCTTTCGGGAGTTATAATGTTTTGCGACCTATCAGATGAACCAACTTCCTTCCTCGCTTCTTGCCAAGGGAGTTCGTTATGAGTTAGTGCTTCAAGATAATCTCCGTCAAATTTTCCGTACAAATTCCATATTTTATCAAGAAATTCAAAATCCTCTTTTTTTAGGGACGTGAAGATGCTGTCTTTTATTTCGGGATGATTAGCTTTGAAATCAAAAGCTTTAAAAGTATCCCACACTTTATAAATGGCGGGACCATGAATCCAAGCCTCTATCTTGTCCGGAAACATTTCTTTTTTTCTTAAAACAAGGCTCCATGCTTGTGCGTAATACAACAACTTTTGGAGCTTTTTTGAGTCCAAACCTTTATCTGGTTCTTCTTGATTCTTCTTTACAAAATAGTTAGCAACCTGAAGAACCTTGTCCGATCCTGGTTGGGTGGTTGTAGGCATTAGAATATCCTTACTATTCAATTATAACCAATTTGTCAATATTTCACTATTTTTATCCACATTGGCCATAGTATGGGTTTGGTCACCATTTTTTCAAATAACTTGCAATTTATTGCTGGTCGGGTAGTATATCCAAATTGTGTTCTGTGAATGCTCGGCGCAAAAGCTGGGTAGTCCGCCAGACAAACAGCTAACAAGTTGTTTCTCGTGGTGGCGTAGGCCACTTTTTTAATTCACCCGCCAAAACTTTTTATACAAAAAGTTTCAGGCGGGTAAACAATATGAAATTCGTTTTAGGTAAAAAGCAATATATGACTCAGCTCTTTAATGACAAAGGGCATATGTTGGCTGGCACAGTTGTTTCCGTTTTGCCCCTCAAAGTGACACAAGTAAAAAATAAAGAAACAGATGGATATGATGCATTGCAACTTGCCGCTTTTCCAAAAAAGAAAAATGCTGGTAAAGCTATTGCCGGGCACTTGAAAGCGTCAGGAGTTGAGAGTGGGAATTTTGAAAAACTAAATGAAGTTCGCTTGGACTCTGCCTCAGATAAAAAAGTAGGAGATACCATTGATGTTTCAATATTTGCAGAAGGTGACAAGATAGAGGTCTCGGGAATTTCTAAAGGAAAAGGTTTTCAAGGTGTGGTAAAAAGACACGGCTTTCACGGCGGACCCCGCACTCACGGTAATGCACACGGCGAACATTCTCCGGGTTCTATTTCAGGAGGTCTCCGAACCCACGTTCCAAAGAATATGAGAATGGCGGGAAGAATGGGTGGAGACAGAACCACGGTAAAAAACCTTTCAATATTAAAAGTCCTTCCTGAAAGCAATGAGCTTATAGTGAGTGGTGCAATACCAGGTCGCCGGGGGACATTCATTGAGATACGAGCCACGAAATAAGAGTTACGAAAAATCATAACTCATAACTCTTAACTCTTAACTCAAAATTTAAAAACATGGAACAAAATATATACAATCAACAAGGAAAGAAATCTGGGACGATTAAATTACCCGAAAAACATTTTGGTTTGAAGTGGAATGCTGACTTGGTGCACCAAGTGGTAACTTCCATGATGTCTAGTCGCAGAAAGGGACTTGCTCACGTAAAAGAAAGAGGGGAAGTAGCGGGGGGTGGTAGAAAGCCATGGCAACAAAAAGGAACAGGACGCGCTCGTCACGGATCTATTCGCTCACCACTTTGGAGAAAAGGGGGTGTGACACATGGACCAAGAAATGAGAAAAATTATGCTAGAAAAGTGAATGATAAGATGCGTCGCAAAGCGCTTTACACCGTTATTTCTCAAAAACTTCGCGATGGAGAAGTGCTTTTCTTGGATGAAATAAAGATGGCGCAAATAAAAACCAAAGATGCTAAGGGAATTGTAGAAAAAATTTCCAGTATCAAGGGTTACGAAAAAATGGCTGGTAAAAAGAAAAATGCAGTAATGATTGCTCTATCAAAGAAAGATAAGAATGTAGAAAAGAGTTTTCAAAATTTCAACAATATGAGCGTTATTGAGTCGCGTAATTTAAACCCGGTGGATATTTTGAATTATAAATTCTTGGCAATTGTGAACCCAGAAGAATATATAAAAAACTTATAACATGTAACTTGTAACGAAATACCATGGCATTATTTGGAAAAAAGAAAACTGAAGAAGTAACAAAGAAACCAAAGAAGGAATCTTTGGCTATTACAGAAGCGCAGGTAAAAGTGGGAGTTCCAGGATTTGGCATAACTTTCACACTCAAACCTCGTGTTACAGAAAAATCTTCAATGCTTGCAAAAAGAGGGGTTTACACATTTGATGTGCCACAAGGAGCAAGTAAAGGCGCAATAGCTAAAGCCGTTACAGCTATTTGGAAAGTTCACCCTGTAAAAATTGCCATAGTAAAAACGGCCGGTAAATCAAAAATGTCTAAGGGTAAAAAGGGGCGCAAAGCCGATATGAAAAAGGCCTACGTTTATCTTAAGAAAGGAGAGAAAATAGAAATTGGCTTAAATTAATATTATGAAATTCTATAAACCAACAACACCCTCACGTCGCTCAATGACTGTAGTTGATTACAGGAAATTGCTTTCTGGTCACCGTGCCAAAAAATCTCTGAAAGGTGGTTTTAGACGTGGCTCGGGACGCAATGCTTTTGGACGTATCACAGTGCGCCACAAGGGAGGCGGAGTAAAACGCAGTTTCCGCTTTGTTGATTTTAAAATGGACAAAATTAATGTGCCAGGAATTGTAAAAACAATTGAGTATGATCCAAATAGAACTGGATTCATCGCTCTAATTTCTTATAGAGATGGGGAGTATAGATACATTTTGGCGCCAAAGGAAGTGAAAGTTGGTCAAACTATAATGACCGCTGAAAAAACAGATGTGGTCGCTGGAAATCGTATGTCACTAATTAATATTCCTGTTGGAACATTTGTATTTAATGTTGAAATTAAACCAAAGGGGGGTGCCAAAATGATTCGCTCGGCTGGAAACTATGCCGAAGTTATTGCGCATGACCTTGGCTACACCCTTTTAAAAATGCCATCAAGTGAAGTGCGTCGTGTGCCATCTCTATGTTTTGCGTCAATTGGAGGGGTGTCTAATGATGAACATCATCTTGTTGTTTTGGGTAAAGCAGGACGCTCTAGAAAAATGGGAATTCGCCCAACGGTTAGAGGTTCTGCCATGAATCCAGTGGATCACCCACACGGTGGAGGTGAAGGTAAGCAAGGCAGAGGCCTTCGTCGCGCAAAAAGTATGTGGGGCAAACCAACAGGCAAGGGGCAAAAATCTCGCACCCCTAAAAAATATTCAAATCGTCTTATTGTCAGTCGTAGATTTGTGGGAAAGAGGAAAGATAATAAATAGAAAATGAGTTACGAGGTTTGAGTTAAGAGTTATGAAAAACCCCTCCGCTAGGCCAAACCTAGCGGAGGGGTTTTTGATTTAGCTACTTCTTCTTTGGTTTCTTTTTTTCTTTGCGATGAGATGCGTTTCCTTTTGCCATATTATTTTTTTACCCGCCAAAACTTTTATGTAAAAAGTTTCCGGTGGGTGAATTAATTATTACTAAGCTCTATTATAAGTAATAAAATCAAAATTCGCACTATATTTTCTATGGTGCGGATTTTGATAGTCGAAATTTTAAGCCCATTTGGCGACTGCCCAGCTCCGTTTTGGTTTATAATCTCAAAACCGGGTTGGGCAATCCTCAGATTGGATCAACACACTTTAAACTATTGAAAGTATTTTGAGGTTACAAAAATTACAAAACCCCCTCCCAGATAACAGAGGGGGTGGCGGGAAGGCCAGGCCGCGTACTAAATCTATTGGGTACGCTTGCCAATTTGGAGAGGTCGCCTTTAGGGCGGGGGTTTCTCCTAAAACGCGGTCTGGCTCCTTATTTGTACTCTGGTGAGACCTTGTCCGTTTAGCGTAGTGACGGACAAAGCTGACCATGTTAATTATCTGACCATTTCGACTACTAGCAAAGGGAGTTATGCACTTTTATAAAAAAAAGAGGTCGTGTGGACACGACCTCCTCGCACACTTTTTCGATGAAACATTAATCCCATCTAATTCCCAGTTCCCATTCGTGAGTGCAGTGAGTGCACTGGACGATACAGGAAGTCCTCCCATTGTTCCTGACTTCGACCACCTTTCCACTGACCCTTTTGTAGCTTCGAGGGTTGGTTAGTCTATAGCAAGCGGGACAGGTCCAATAGTTTTTGGTCGAAATCGCACCTTCAAGGTCTGAAATTTCCAGAACTTCTTTGCCAGCAAGAAAATGACATTTTTTACTTCTGAACTCAGGAAGGAATACGGCAACGTTTCCTCCTGGTATAAAAAAAGCTATGGCTCCCGGAATTGTGAGGATGGTAATGGGGCGCTTGTATTTACGGGCGAATTCAGTTTTCGATGCTCGATATTCGGAAAGCATCATCGGAAGTTCTACTTCTCGAGGGAAAATAAGACGGCATCCTTCCATGAAAGTTACCTCCAAGGAAATTGTTAGGAACGCTAAGCCCTTTATACGCTTTGAACTGAAGTTTGACAATACAAGTCTATTTGATAAGCTTCCTTTCAAGCTTCCAAGGTAATTGGCGTTCCTAGGAAATCCTGAATAAGGGTTTTTTTATTTCCAAAAAACAAGGAGGGAAGCGACTCAAATTTTTTGAGAATCCCTCCCCAGTTTGGGGGATATCTGGAAGCAAAGTATAATAACGAATTTTAAAAATAAGAATCTAACTTAAGTTTTGTCTCTATTTTGAGTGAAACTGGGGAGGGATGAAGATTTTAAAGTTCGCAAGAACTCACTAAAAAATCTACCATGCGATCACTAAAAAAAGGACCATATCTTGATCCAAAGCTAATGAAAAAGATTAGCGGTAAGCGCCCAATAGAAACTGGGGTTATTAAGACTTGGGCTCGCCGCAGTCAAATTTCGCCAGAAATGGTGGGCTTCACTTTTGGAGTCCATAACGGAAGAGAGCATCTTGCTGTTTTGGTAACTGAAGATATGGTGGGACACCGTCTTGGAGAATTTTCATTAACTCGTAAGTTCATTCGTCACGGTGGAAAGATTCAGAAAGAGCTTGAACAAAAACAAAAGGAATCTGAAATTGCTGCGGCTAAATCTGCCACCACTACCGCGGCTGACGCTAATACTCCACCTAAGAAATAATTCACCCCATTAGATATTATGAAACACACTAATATTCCACAAATCAAAAACGATAGTCGATCATGTATGTATACGGGTTTTTCTAAATTAATAATTATCTAACGGGGTAAACTATGAAAGCTTATCTTAAAAATTATCGCCAAGCCCCGCGCAAGATGCGTATCATTGGCAATTTAATAAAAGGAAAGAGTGTAGAACAAGCTCTTATGCAGTTGAAATTTTTAGTTAAGCGTGGAGCTGAACCAATTGAAAAGTTGCTGAAATCAGCAATAGCTAATGCCAAAACAAACAGCGGAATTGATAGTGCTAATTTAATTGTCAAAAATATTTTGGTTGACGGAGGATTAGTTTTGCGTCGTGTAGAAAGAAAGGCACGGGGTTCCGCTAACATTTTACACAAGAGAATGAGTAATATAATTATAGAACTTGCAACCAACAATCAACAACCAACAAAAAAGAAATTAAAAGGTCAAAAAGGAAAGATTGTTAATCGTAAGTCGTCAGTTGTAAGTAAATAACATGAGTCACACCGTTCACCCATATTCACATAGATTAGGAATTATTAGAGATTGGAAATCTCGCTGGTTTGTCGCCAAAGGCAAATATCAAAATCTTTTGAAGAGCGACACTTTGTTACGTGAATATTTGGAAAAAAAATTGCGTGGATTTTATGTGAGCTCAATTGATATAGAGCGCGGACGCGACATGATGCGCCTTATCATTCGCACTTCTCGCCCTGGGATGATTATTGGACGCAATGGAGAGGGTTCCGAAAAGATTCGCAAGGATATAATCGCTTTTATTGAAAAGAAAAAGCTGGAAAAAGCCAAGAATTTCAAAATGGATATTGAAGAAATTCGCTCGCCAGAGTCGGACGCAAAAATAGTTGCTTTTATGATGGTAGAAGGACTTGAGAAACGTCTGCCATATCGTCGTGTGATGAAACAGGTTATTGATAAAGTGGCAGCCAATAGAGATGTTAAAGGAGTAAGAGTGGTGGTGGGGGGTCGTCTTGGTGGAACAGATATAGCTCGCAGTGAAGAGTTAAAACGCGGACGCATTCCACTTCAGACCTTTCGCGCTGACATTGATTTTGCTCGTGAAAAAGCACATTTACCTTACGGAGATTTGGGTATTAAAGTTTGGATTTATAAAGGAGAGGTTTTTGCGGAAAAGAAAGGTGTACAAAATAAAAAATAATTGAACTAATATGTTATTTCCTAAAAAAGTTAAATATAGAAAGTGGCACACAATGCGCCGTAATAGCAAAAAGATAAGAACAGAAACACGTGGGGTGAAACTTTCTTTTGGTTCATACGGACTTAAAGCAATAAGTATTGGTCGTGTTCGTTCTAATCAAATTGAGGCAGCCAGAAAAGTGGTGACAAGAATTATTGGTAAAACCGGCAAAATGTGGACCAGAATTTTTCCCGATTTTCCATATACTGGGAAACCTGCAGAAGTGGGCATGGGAAAGGGTAAGGGAGATTTGCAGGGTTATCAATTTGAAGTTCGCCCTGGACGCATTCTTTTTGAGGTAGATGGAGTACCGGAAAAGGAAGCCAGAGACGGTTTGCGTAAAGCGGGAGCAAAATTGCCAGTAAAGACGAAGGTGGTAAGTCGCGAATTGGTGTAAAGTAGCTATTTGTATAAAAATAAGTAATATAACAAACCTAATATGGCAACCTTGAAAATGAAAGAAATACTCTCAAAGGGGAGTGAGGAAATACAAAAAATGCTCAATGAAAAGCGTGAAGCTCTGCGTTTGTTTAGGTTTGGTATTTCTGGTAGTAAAGCCAGAAATGTTAAAGAAGGAAAGGGGCTTAAGAAAGATATCGCCAGATTACTTACTAAGATAAACGAAGTTAGCTCTAAATAATTGAAATAATAATTAAAGTATGGTTGAGATAAAAACAACAAACTCCGCCAAAGGCGGATCCGCCTCAGGAGGAAAAAAAATAACAGAACCTCGTCGCCTCGAGGGAGTTGTCGTTTCCAATAAAATGAAAGACACGATTGTTGTTCGCGTGGATAGATATGTGAAGCACCCAAAGTACGGGAAATTTATAAACAAAACCAAACGCTTCAAGGCAGATGATAAAGGAAATACAAAACAAATGGGAGAGAAGGTAGTAATAGAAGAATGCGCACCGATTTCTAAAGATAAGAGGTTTAGGATTGTTGTTTAAACAAATAAAATGATTCAACCACGTTCTATTGTAAATATTGCAGATAATTCCGGTGGAAAAATCGGCCGTATTTTCAAGGTGCTTGGTGGAAGTAAAAGACGTTATGCAGAAATAGGTGATTTGGTAATTCTTTCCGTTCAAGTTGCTGAACCCCGTAAGCAAGTAAAGAAAAAAGATGTTTTACCAGCAATTGTGGTTCGTTCTAAAAAAGCATTTCGTCGCAAAGACGGTTCCTATGTTCGTTTTGATGAAAACGCAGTAGTTATTTTGGATAAAGATAGAGAAAAGCCAATAGGAGGAAGGGTTTTCGGACCAATACCAAGAGAAATAGGAGAGAGAGGTTTTAAGGAAATTATTTCCCAAGCGCCAGAAGTAGTTTAATTATATGAAGATTAAAAAAGGAGATAATTGCATTGTTATTGCTGGAAAAGATAAAGGTAAAACCGGTGTTATTGTGTACGCTTACCCTAAAGAAGAACTTGTTTTGATAGAAGGAGTTAATATCAAAAAACGCCATCAAAAGCCAAGAAAAGGAGGTTCCAAAGGACAAATAATTGAGAAAGCTATGCCAATACATGTTTCTAATGTAATGATAATGGACCCAAAGAAGAATAAAGGGACTCGCATTTCAATTTCTAAAAAGGACGGTAAAAGAGTCCGTATTGGTCAAAAGAGTGGTGCCGTAATTGATAAGTAAAAATATGAAAAATACTTTTAAATCAGTTAAAGAATTGCAAAAAGACAGTTTCAAATTTCTGAAGGAGCAATTTCACTATAAAAATGTAATGCAATCACCCCGTCTTGTGAAAGTGGTTATTTCCGTTGGCGTTGGTTCATTTAAAGATAAAAAGAAATTTGAAGTTGTAGAAGATCGTTTGATGAAAATAACAGGACAAAAAATTGCTAAGCGTGGCGCGAAAAAAGCTATTGCCAATTTCAAAACTCGTTTGGGAGACACTATTGGTTATCAAGTAACTCTTCGGGGAACCAGAATGTATGGATTTTTGGATAAACTTTTTAATATAGCTTTTCCTCGCACCAAGGATTTTCGTGGCATTGAAAGAAAGGTGGTAGATAATATTGGAAATATTACTCTTGGAATAAAGGAACACGTAATTTTTCCAGAGGCAACTGACGAAGAACTCAAAGATGTTTTTGGTTTTGCTGTAACAGTTGTCTCTACGGCAAAAAATAGAGCAGAAGGTGAGGCCTTTTTTGAATATGTAGGGGTGCCGTTTAAGAAGAAATAAAAGAAAAAGTAATTTAACTGTTTATATCTCTATTTACTTAGTTTTTGTATAGATATAGGGTTAATAGTGGAGCCGGCGTTTTGTTTCGCTGGTATGAGTGAAGTGGAACCAGTTCAAAGAGGAGAATTTCTCATGTTACAAAAAGGCAGTGAGGATTCACTGAAAACTTGGCTTTCTGATGAAGATGTCGGGAATCTGTCGAATCTGAGGCATTTTCGTACTACTCCGGAGCCCCCGGAGGTACTGTCTGAAAAGGCTTACAGTACCGCCCCTGTCTCAAGTGAACCGAAAAAACAAGAATAAGGAATTCCCCAGTTCTAGGAAAGGTGCTCAACGGGCACCTTTTTAATTTGACCCCGTAGTGAGTTTTGGCATTGTCCGACTGTGGACGGACAAAAGCGAAGCTAATGCCAAAATCTACTACCGGGTTTGACAGGCATGTGTTTTCTGATAGTATGCACGACAAGCTTTTAAGGAGCTTTTTTAATTTCTCTGGGGTCAAAAGTCACTAGAGAAGCTGATGAAAGTCTTAGCCCGCCAAAATTTTGGTAAATCAAAATTTAGGAGGGTGAACGAGATACTTCACTAGCCCAAATTCCACTCTGTTTATTTATTCAGAGATAAAGAAATCTGGCGCTTAGGAGGTCCAGATTATTTTTTTGGACAAAATAAAAGATGGCAAAAACATCAACAACCGTAAGATCGACTCGTAAACCCAAATTCAAATCCAGGGTTGTTCGGCGCTGTTTCAGGTGTTCCAGAAAGCGCGCCTATATGCGCGACTTTGGACTTTGCCGAATATGTTTTCGTGAATTAGCCAATGAAGGAATGATTCCTGGCATTAAAAAATCATCATGGTAATGGCTTTGCTCACTTTTTGGTATTTAATAATTTTTGAATTCCAAAAAGTGACATCAAAACATTATCCCTCCCCAGTTTTAAGGAGATAAGAAATTAAGAATAATATGACAAATCAAAAATCAAAAAGTCGAATAGACCAAAACCAATTCTCAGTTAAACTGGGGAGGGATGGTGATTTTTACAGTCGCTACTCACTCTTTAAAAATCAACCATCATGGTAGGAGATCCTATTGCAGATTTCATAACGCAATTGAAAAACGCTTCCTTAGTGAGGAAAGAAGCTGTTTCCATTCCGTATTCAAAATTAAAAATGGCGGTTGCAGAAACACTTTTGAAAAATGGTTTTATAAAAAGCGTTGAGAAACGTGGCAAAAAAATAAAAAAGTATATTGATATTACTTTGAAATACAATGAAAATCATCCTGAAGTAACGGATGTAAAAAGAATTTCCAAGCCAGGCAAAAGAATTTACTTCGGTTTCAAAGAAATTCGCTCCGTTAAGCAAGGAAATGGGATAATGGTAATTTCAACACCCAAAGGTCTTTTAACTGACAGAGAAGCGCGCGAGCAAAAGGTTGGCGGGGAAGTGCTTTTCAGCATTTGGTAAAACAAAAAACATGTCTCGTATAGGAAAACAAATTATTACAATACCTCAAAAAACTGAAATAAGTGTTTCAGGTGGCATTATTACTGTAAAAGGAAAGGAAGGCGAATTGAAGCGCGCTTTTAGACCAGAAGTTAATGTTTTGGTTGAAGGAGATCATGTTCGTGTTGGTATAAACTCAAATTCAAAAATGAGCAGAATGCTCTGGGGAACCACAGCGGCTCATATTAAAAATATGATTCACGGAGTCAATACTCCATATCAAAAAGAATTGGTCCTTGAAGGAGTTGGATTTAAATCAGAGGTTAAAGGAAAAGAGTTGGTTTTAGCGATTGGTTTTTCCCACCCAGTTAAAGTCCTAATACCAGAAGGGATAAATATGAAGGCGGAAAAAAATATCATTACTATTTCTGGAATTGATAAGGAAAAGGTAGGACAAATTAGCGCTTACATTCGTTCTTTAAAGAAACCAGAACCTTACAAAGGAAAGGGGTTTCGTTACAGAAATGAAGTTATACGCAGAAAAGAAGGTAAGAAATCTGTATAAAATTTTATGGCATATCAAAAACAAACTGGGAGTAAGAGGAAGGATAGTCGCACACACCGTCATGCGCGTATTCGCTCACACCTCTCTGGCACAGCCAAGGTTCCCCGTCTTGCTGTCTTCAAATCAAATCGTTATATATATGCCCAAATTATTAATGATGAAAAGGGCGTTACCATAGTATCAGCTGACTCACGCAAAGAGAAAAAGGGGACTATGATTGAGAAATCGGCAAGGGTAGGTGAAGTCATTGCCTCTTTGGCTAAAGAAAAGAAAATAAACTCAATTGTTTTTGATAGAGGCGGATTTTATTTTACAGGACACGTTAAAGCTCTGGCTGATGGCGCAAGAAAAGGAGGTTTAAAATTTTAAAATAATTTATGGATGAAGAAAAAGATATAAAAGAAAAAGTAGAAGAAACAATTGCTCAAGAAGGGGCTGATTTGGTTGCACCTACTGAAGAAGTGGTAGCTGATATTGTGGAGGCACCTTTGGTAGTTGAGGAAGTTAAAGCGTCTCCGCAGATTGGTGGTCAAAAAAGAAATCTTAGTCGCGATAGTAATAGACGTGGTGGTAGAGGTAAGCGTTTCAGTCGTCGTGAAGAAAGGGTAAAACCAGAATTTGATCAAAAAATAGTTTCTGTGCGCCGTGTAACTCGCGTGGTCGCTGGTGGTCGCCGTATGAGCTTCTCTGTTTCTGTTGTTGCTGGAAATAAACACGGCAAAGTAGGCGTTGGGGTCGGTAAGGCGGGGGATACAGCTTTGGCTATTGATAAGGCCTTTCGTGATGCGAAGAAAAATATGATTGTTGTAACACTTACGAAAAGTAATTCTATCCCTCATGACGTAAAAGCCAAGTATTCGGCTTCTGTTGTTACGCTTTCACCTTCTCGTGGTCGTGGACTTGTAGCAGGGGGATCTGTGCGTAACGTTTTGGAATTAGCCGGTATAACAGATATATCTGGCAAATTACTTTCAAGGAGCAAAAACGGGATTAATAATGCTAGAGCCACAATAAAAGCTCTTTCTATGCTTCACTTAAGAAAGAAACAAATTAAGTAAAATAATGAGCTTTAGCGACTATATTTTACTTAACCCCTCCCCAGTTTTACAGAAGCAAAAAATAAAGTAATATGAAAAAATTAACCAATAAAAATAAAATCATTACAAACTACCTTTCAGTGAAACTGGAGAGGGGTGATGATTTTTACAGTCGCTTTCACTCCTTAGAAAATCAATCATGCAAATAAATAATCTAATTCGCAAAACCAAATTAAAGAAAACACAGCGTGTGGGACGCGGTGGAAAACGTGGCAAAACTTCTGGTCGTGGAACCAAGGGACAACTCGCTAGAGCTGGTCGCAAACTCCGTCCTGAACTGCGTGATATTATAAAGAAATTACCTAAGCTTCGTGGTCGTGGCAGAAATTTTCTAAAGACCAGAGAAAAGATTTCCATTGCAATAAATGTTTCAAGACTTAGTGAAATATTTAAGAATGGAGATACTGTCAGTCCTGAAACTTTGGTTTTGAATAAAGTAATTACTACCAAAAAAAGTTCAGTTTTTCCTGTTAAAATTTTAGGAGAAGGAGAAATAGACAAAAAGCTCATCATCACAGGATGCCGAGTTTCTGCATCAGCCAAAGAAAAGATAGAAAAAGCGGGAGGAAGTGTGAAATAATAAAAATATGCAGGCAATTTTTGGAAAATTAACGCTAGTTGTGAAAGACGCGCAATTGCGTTCGCGGCTTTTCTTTGTTCTCGGGTCTTTAGTTGTTTTCCGTATCTTGGCAGCCATTCCCATTCCGGGTGTGGACGTAGACCGTTTGGCTCAATTTTTTTCCAATAATCAATTTCTTGGTCTTTTGAATATTTTTTCAGGTGGCGGACTTTCTAATCTTTCCATTGTTCTTTTGGGGGTTGGTCCATACATTACCGCCTCTATCATTATGCAGGTTTTTACTATTCTTTCTCCGAAACTTAAACAAATGTATCAAGAAGAGGGAGAATTGGGACGAAAAAAATTCACTCAATACTCAAGATTATTAACCGTTCCTTTGGCCTTTATTCAAGGGGCCGCTTTTACAGTTCTCTTAGAAAGACAGGGTATAGTTACAAGTTTGACCGGCTTTGATTTTGTAGTTAATTTGATAATTATAGTTGGTGGTTCCCTTCTTTTGATGTGGTTAGGAGAATTGATTACAGAATTTGGAATAGGCAATGGAGTTTCTCTTATAATTTTTGCCGGAATTGTGGCTTCGCTTCCCACTCAAGTAAGCCAATTGTTTTTTGCTTTTGAGCCGTCTCAAATCCCGCTTTACTTAGGTTTTGTGGTGGTGACTCTTATCATTACGGCCGCTGTTGTTGGTATAACAGAAGCCGAGCGACCAATACCTGTAACCTATGCAAAAAGGGTAAGAGGCAATAAAGTTTTTGGTGGCATTTCTACATATTTACCACTTCGTATGAACCAAGCGGGAGTTATTCCAATAATTTTTGCTATCTCTATTTTGCTTTTCCCACAAATGATTTTCAACGTTCTTTCTTATGTGCAAAATGATTTGATAAACACTATCAGCGTAAAGTTTTCGGCACTTTTGGCTAATCAGTGGTTTTATGGAATTTCCTATTTTATATTGGTTTTTCTATTCACTTACTTTTACACGGCCGTTACATTTGATCCGGAAAGTGTTGCTACCAATTTGCAGAAAAACGGCGCCTTTATTCCAGGGGTTCGTCCGGGTCAGTCCACCGCGATTCATATAAGTAAAATATTGCTTCGCATAACTTTGGTAGGAGCGCTCTTTTTGGGTTTTATAGCTGTTTTTCCGCTAATTATGCAAGGAGCAACAGGTATTCAAACTCTGGCCATAGGAGGTACTTCTCTTTTGATTGTGGTATCTGTGGTTATCGACCTAATTCGTAAAATTGACGCGCAAGTTTCAATGAGGGAGTACTAAATACCAGCTTAAAGCTTGCAGGTTATAGCTTTTAGCTTTTTATATCTAGGAACGATAGGATATATAACCTGATATAATTGAGAAATGAATATTGAGTACGAAGCAACTTTTGTTGATGTAAACAAAGACGATGTACGCAAGCGCTTAAAAGAAGTAGGGGCACAATTGATTCGACCAGAATATTTACAAAAAAGAATTCCTTTCCATCTGCCCAAGGAAAAGAGGTCAGATAATGCGTGGGCACGTGTTCGGGACGAGGGAGACAAGATTACAATGAGTCTGAAAATTGTTGATGGTGACAAAATTGAAAATCAGAAGGAAATTAGCTTGAACATCGATAATTTTGATGAAGCGGTAAAATTTCTAAAAGCTATTGGATGTGAGCCAAAATCATATCAAGAAACTAAGCGTGAACTTTGGAAACTAGACGATGTCGAAATCACAATAGATGAATGGCCGTTTCTAGAACCCTTTGTAGAAGTAGAAGGAAAGTCAGAGATAGCGGTAAAAAACGTTTCTGAAAAAATAGGATTTAATTATGATAAAGCTTTATTTTGTGCTATTGGTAAATTGTATCAAATTAAATATGGCGTTCATCTTGACCAAATAAATAATGCTAAAAAAATTGTATTCGACATGGATAATCCGTTTTTAGGTAAAACTTGAAGCTGTAAGCCATAACCTGTAAGCTGTTTGTATTATGGACAAAGATTCAGTATATCATTTGAAAATAGAGGAAGAAGGAATACCCAAAACATTTCTTTTTGTTGGGCGTTCTGGTTGTGGCAAGGGGACTCAAGCCAAGCTTTTAATTGATTATTTAAAAAGCAAAGGTGAAACGCCGGTTTTTTACCTTGAGACGGGAGAAATTTTTAGAGGATTAATAAAAAACGAAAACTATACCGGGAAACTCTCCTCGCAATTAAACAGTGAAGGCAAGTTACAACCGGAATTTCTGGCTGTTTGGGCTTGGTCGCATTTAATGGTGGAAAATTTAAGAGGAGATGAGCATTTGGTTTTAGATGGTTTGCCAAGGAGATTGCACGAAGCGCCTGTTTTGGATTCGGCTTTGAATTTTTATGAAAGGAAAATGCCTTTCTTCATATATATTAACGTTTCCCGAGATTGGTCAAAGGAAAGATTGTCCTCTAGAAAGCGAAGTGACGACACAGAAGATAGTATAAATAAACGACTAGATTGGTTTGACACGGAAGTTGTTTCCACAATTGATTTTTTCAAGCAAAATCCAAATTATAAATTTTTGGAAATAAATGGTGAGCGGACAATCGAAGAAATTCATAAAGAATTAATGACAATGATTTTTTAACTGATTTTATGGTTGTTAAAAATGAGAATCAGATAAAAATTTTGCGGGAAGGGGGCAGACGTCTTGCGACGGTTCTTCATCAAGTGGTAAAAAGAGTTGCTCCGGGAGTTTTTGCGCGAGAGTTGGATTCTTTGGCTGAAAAACTAATTCGTGATTTCGGGGACACTCCTTCTTTTTTGAACTACGTTCCGAAAGGGGCGGGAAGGACATTCCCGGCAACTCTCTGCGTTTCAATAAATGATGAGATTGTGCACGGAATTCCAAATGAAAAAGAAAAAATTCTCAAAGAAGGCGACATTGTCGGTTTGGACATTGGACTTTGGCATGAAGGACTTTGTGTTGATATGGCAGTTACGGTTCCGGTTGGCGAAATTAGCGAAGAGTCAAAAAAATTAATTGAAGTTACAAAGAAAGCGCTTGAAATAGGCATAGATAAATGTCGGGTTGGCAATAAAATAAACGACATTGGTTGCGCTATAGAAAAATTTGTTAAACCATTCAAATACGGAATAATCAAGGACTTGGGGGGACATGGGGTGGGCCAAAAGGTGCATGAAACTCCCTATATTCCCAATTTCTGTCTTAAAGAGGAAAGTGTAAAAATACTCCCCGGCATGGTTTTGGCTTTGGAACCTATGCTTAATTTGGGAAGCAGGCATATTGTTTTGGAGGAAGACGGCCACACTTTCAAAACAGCTGACGGTAAAAATTCGGCTCACTTTGAGCATACTGTTTTAGTAACAGAAGGGGAGCCAGAGATAATCACCAAACTACCCACAACCCCATAGGACTGTCCTATGGGGTGTCCTATGGGGTTGTGGTAGTATTTATTTATGTTAAGAAAAGATTTGTTTGCGATCGGGGAATATTATCATTTATACAATCGTGGCATTGAAAAAAGGGTTATATTTCAGGATGGTCAAGATTACAGGCACTTCATGTTTCTTATGTATATTTGCAATACAAAAAGAAGTATTACTTTGCGTGACATTGGTGAAAATTTTAAAAGGGGGAGATACAATTATGGACATTGGTGCCTATTGTCTAATGCCAAACCATTTCCATTTTCTTGTACGGGAAAAAGTTGATGATGGCATTTCATTATATATGCGCAAATTACTTACAGCTTATGCGATGTACTTTAATAAAAAGTACAAACGCACAGGAAGACTTTATGAGAATGTTTTTAAATCTAATTATGTGGGCAAAGAAGGATATCTTAAGTACCTTTATTCGTATATTCATTTAAATCCAGCAAAATTAATTAATAAAAATTGGAGAGATGGGAAAAAAAGAAATTCTATTAAATTATTGAAGTACGTTTTTTCTTATCCACACTCAAGTTTACACGAGTATGTAGACGCAAAGTTTAAAATAGTGAACCCATCTAATTTTCCTAAATATTTCACGAAACTGGAAGACCATAGAACAGAATTATTTGGATGGCTTAATTTTTGAATCTGTTGTCATCCCAGTTACCCCGTAGGACAGTCCTACGGGGTAACTGGGATGATTTACGGGTCGTTTGTTGGCAACAGGTTTTTGCTATTTATGTAGGGTGATATACTTTTCTTGTGGGTGAGGTTCTATATATTGCTTATGCATTTCTTTAATAGTTTTTTTGTAAATTTGAAAATGAAAGAAAACCTTAATATTTCTCTCTCTTTTTTATTTATTGCGATTTTGATAATCTCATCAAATTTTGACAAAGAAATAAAAACGCCGATTGCTCTTGCGGGGAGCGAACACAATCTTTCTGGTTACGCCTGGAGTGACACTGTTGGCTGGGTTTCTTTTAATTGCACCGATGTTGGGACTTGCGGGACTTCAAATTATGGCGTCAACATTGATATCGGCACAGGTTCTTTTTCAGGTTACGCTTGGAGTGATAATGTCGGTTGGATTTCATTTAATGCAAGTGATGTTTCGGGATGTCCGGCAGGAGCTTGTACCCCGACCCTAAATTCTGTGACTGGAGAAGTAACAGGTTGGGCCAAGGCGCTTTCTGCTGGTGGCGGTTGGGATGGTTTCATATCCTTAAATTGCAGTAATAATGGAGGATGTGGCACGTCAAATTACAGCGTCGCATTTTCTGGCACTGTCTCAAGCGGTTATGCTTGGGGAGATAGTGTAGTGGGTTGGATGTCTTGGTGTGGAACGGGGTATTGCGTTATTTCCAGCGCAATAGTTTCCAATGAATTACCGACGGCGATAATTTCTAGCCCCTTGGTTACAGAATTTACCACAGTTGACCCGATACTTTTCAATAGTGTTGGTAGCAGTGATAATGACGGAACAATAGTCGCTTACGATTGGAGAGACGGAGGATGCGGTTCGGGGGCAATTCTTGGAACAACGGCAAATTTTGAAAGGTATTTAGACCAAGGAACTTATCCAATTTATTTGAGAGTGCAAGATGATGATGGGGCTTGGTCTATTTGTGACACTATAACCATAAATGTTGGTCCACCAATTGCCATAAACGGCCAATGCGGAGGAGCCCACGCTGTTCCTATTAGTAGGGCTCCAAGCGCAAATTTGTGTGGCGCGGGTATTCCAACCACGCCTATATGGAACGGCATCAACAGGTGGAATTGGAGTTGTGATGGACAATACGGAGGAACTAATGCATCTTGCTTTGCCACCAATTCTTGCGGGGACCTTATATGTCAACCCGGCAAATTTGAAACACCGGCAAGCTGTTCATCAGATTGCAAGGCCAATTTCGAGGAGACACTTTAGAGCCTTAATGATAAAATTCTAATATCATATATAATTAAAGTAAGTAATGCATGAAAGATTTGATTTCCAAATTTTCTCAAACTCTAAAAATAGTTTTTCTGGCTACATTACTTTCATTTAGTTTTTCATATGTTTTTGCTCAGTGGACTGGTCCATCTGGAAACCCACCCACTAATAATACAGAAGAACCCGTTAATATAGGTATTGGAGATCAAGTGAAAACGGGAGGTCTTTTAGAAGTGTTTAATTTTTGGATTAATAGTGCTTTAGGCGTTACAGGGGGTGCTATTTTTGGTGATAGTGTAGGGATAGGGACTACCACTCCAAGCCAAACTTTATCCGTTGGGGGAATGATTTATTCAGGAACAGGGGGTTTTAAGTTTCCTGATGGAACAACGCAAACAACTGCAGCCATAAGTGCAACACAATGGACAACTTTAGGTTCTAACATTAATAATTCTAATTCCGGTAATGTTGGTATTGGAATTACCACTCCTGCACAGAAATTGGAAGTAGTGGGAAATGTCAAAGGTACAGGAATTTGCATTGCCAATGATTGTAGGACAGTTTGGCCAACCGAAACTCCAACTGGACATTGCACCGTCAATTCCCAATGTAATGATGGCAATTATGTAATTACGGCAACTACTCAGACAACAGCAGTTATTAACTGTGGTACTGCTCTCCCTCCTCCGTCTATAAATGGTTATGATTGTTTCAGAGGTCATTGTAGAGCCACAATGACAGCTTATACTGCCGACAGCTCCGGTTGTCCTTAGAGGAAATTAAAATTGTTTTAGTTAGAAAAAATAAAATAATTTATTAAAAATTTTTTCTTTCCTGTATATACCCCTCACTATGAGTTTTAATAAAACTTATAAGGTAAATTTCTCTAAATTGATGTATGATTAAAAGGACATGAGAGATTTGATTTCCAAATTTTCTCAAACTCTAAAAATAGTTTTTTTGGCTTTGGTTTTATCTTTTGGCGTCTCCATTATTTTTGCTTGGACTGGCCCCACCCAAGCTCCGCCAAACGCTAATACTCCTGAACCGATAAACTAAACATCCCCAAGGGCGGTCCTTGGGGATGTTCTTTGGGTACTTTTTATATTATAATATTTAAATGCAAAGAAAATTTTCTTTTTCAATCGGAGAATTTTATCACATTTACAATAGGGGTACTGAAAAAAGGAAAATTTTTCTTAATGAAAAAGACTATAGAAGATTTATAAAGTTACTATTTCTTTCAAACGGTACAAAACCTGTTGTTATAAAAGACCTCCCCCAAGGGCGGTCCTTGGGGGAGGTTAGTAAAGGAAATAATTTAGTGTCCATAGGCGCATACTGCTTGATGCCTAATCATTTTCATTTACTTGTTCGTGAAATTACAGAAAATGGAATAACTAAATTTATGAGTAAGCTTTCTACTGCATATTCAATGTATTTTAATAAAACAAACGAAAGAACTGGGTCTTTGTTTGAGGGTAGATTCAAAGCTTTACATGTTGAAAATGATGAGTATTTAAAATATTTATTTTCTTATATTCATTTGAATCCAATTAAAATAATTGACAAAAATTGGAAAAGTAAAACTTTAATAAATACAAAAAACATAAAAGAATACCTTGAAAATTATAGTTATTCTAGTTATTTGGATTATGTGGGAAAAGACAGGGCGGAAAAAATAATTCTGAATAAAAATTCTTTCCCAGAATATTTTGAATCATTTAAAGAATTTCAAAAATTTGTTTATTGGTGGCTAGAATTCAAATCTAAAGATGAACCCAAGGACCGCCCTTGGGGATGATACAGTATTCTCACCATCTCTCGTGATATAATTTTTTCATGCAAGGAAACGAAAGCGCTTCTTTAAAGTTCAATTCTCCTCAGGAAGAAATAGCTTATTTGCGTTCGCAAGTTTTATTACAGGAGCGAATTCACGAAAGTTCCAATCAAAGCTATAACCGCGAAGAAGTAATTAAGGAAAAATTAAAAGAACACTCTAATTTAGAAAAAGAAGATGTTTTGGCAAATCCCATACCTCAAAATGAACACGAAGCAATTGTTCTGGATCTTTCTCCCAAAGAAACTGACAAAAAAATTGAAGAATTACTTGGCATTCTTGAAACAAAAGGTCTTCTTAATACTTTAAGGATAATTGAAAGTTCTTATGATGCTAAATTGGAAGATGACTTCCACAGAGTTTTGGTTCAATATGTGAAAAAGAACTTACCAGTTTCTGGGGTTTCCAAGGATTCCACTCTTTTCCACTCTCTTTTCATGACTCTTTTTGAAGTGACACTTCCATTTTCTGAAGATAAGGATAAAAAACCGCTAAAAGAGTTAGTTTCTTCCATGGAACAATTCTATGCGGGAGTTATACCGCATGTTATTGGGAATCAAGACAGATGGATTTCTTTTGAAATAGCGGTTAGGAACGATAGAAAAGAAGTAGTTTTTTATGTGGCGGTGCCAGATGAAATAAAAGGCCTCTTTGAAAAACAATTTTCTTCTATTTTCCCCAATGGAAAAATTAGAGAAGAAAAAAATGATTTTAATATTTTTAAAGATAAGGGATACTTAGCCGCATCTTATGCTTCATATAAACACGAGGCCATTTTTCGTCTGAAGTGTTATCAAGAATTTGATTATGACCCACTAACAATAATACTGAATGCTTTTTCTAAAATAAAAGATGTGGGAGAGGGGGCGGCACTGCAGTTTCTAGTTGCTCCCGCAAGCGTTGATTACATTAGTCGCTATAAAAAGGCCCTGGATGACCTTAATAAAGGAGTGTCACTTAAAACAGCTCTCAATATTCCGGAAACCTTGGTCGGGGATTTGGGCAAAGAAATAGGTTCTACGGTCAAAGGATTTTTTGGAACTTCTAAAAAACAAGAAGAGAAAGTGAATCAAGTTGATCAAAAGATAGAAGAAGCAAAAAAATCAATCCTACAAAAAATTGAAACTCCGATAATTTCTTCCGGTATCAGAATTGTGGTTTCAGCCGAAAGTAAAGAAAGAGCTGAAAGTGTCATTTCTGACATAGAAGCCACCTTTCATCAATTTGAAAATACTCTTGGTAATTCTCTGATTTTTAAGAGATATCAGCAAAAAGAAATAAAAAAGTTAATTGAAGATTTTACTTTTAGAGTTTTTGAAAAAAAAGAGTCCATGCCTATGTCTTTAAGAGAGCTTTCCACTTTGTTTCATTTTCCAACAGAAAGCGCTTCCAGTGTTTCAGAACTTAAATATTCTAAAGGCAATTCGGCTCCTCCTCCACAGGATTTAGATAAAAATGGCATAGTTCTTGGCATAAATAGGCACAGAAGTGTGGTTACGGAAATTAATTTTGGAGCAGAAGATAGATTAAGGCATTTTTATTGCATAGGCCAAACCGGAACGGGTAAATCCACCTTGTTAAAAAGTATGATTATTCAGGATATTAAAAACGGGGAGGGAGTTTGTATGATAGACCCGCACGGAAGTGACATTGAAGATGTTTTGGCTTCAATTCCCAAAGAGAGAATAGATGATGTTATTTATTTTAACCCGGGTTATACGGACAAGCCCATGGGTCTTAATATGCTGGAATACGACACTCGTTTTCCCGAGCAAAAAACATTTGTGGTTAATGAACTCATTGCTATTTTCAACAAGCTTTTTGACATGAAGGTGGCAGGAGGCCCTGCTTTTGAGCAATATTTCAGAAATTCCGCCCTTCTTGTAATGGAACATCCACAGTCAGGCAGTACCTTGCTTGAAATAACAAGAGTTTTATCTGACAAAAGTTTCCGTGACTTGAAACTTTCTTATTGTAAAAATCCAATCATTACTCAATTTTGGCAAACGGCCGAAAGGACAACTGGAGAGCAAGCTCTTTCAAACTTCGTTCCCTACATAAGCAACAAATTTGACCCCTTCATTTCAAATGACATTATGCGTCCTATTATTGCTCAGGAAAAATCGGCTTTCAATTTTAGGGACATTATGGATAAAAGGAAAATACTCTTGGTAAATCTCTCTAAAGGAAGATTGGGGGACATAAACGCCAATTTAATTGGCCTTATTGTGGTTGGTAAAATATTGATGGCAACTCTCTCTAGAGTGGACTCATTTGGCAAAAGTTTGCCACCATTTTACTTATATATTGACGAGTTTCAAAACATTACAACCGATTCCATTGCGACCATTCTCTCTGAAGCGAGAAAGTATAAACTTTCTCTAAATATTGCACATCAATTTATTGCTCAACTTGAAGAAAAAATAAGAGACGCTGTTTTTGGCAATGTGGGTTCAATTGCCACTTTTCGTGTGGGGACAGATGATGCCGAATATTTGGAAAAGCAATTTTCTCCAAATTTTACTCAAAAAGACATTATGAATTTGGATAATTATCAGGCCTATTTGAAACTTTTGGTTAAGGGTAGACCGGGAACCCCCTTTAATATTGAAACCCCGGGGCTTTCAAAGCTTGACGCTAGTAACGTTTCTCTAATAAAGGAAAAATCCTATTCCCGCTTTGGCAAAAGCAGAAGCGAGATAGAAGAGAACATAATTTCTCGTTATCAGAAGAAATAATTAAAAATAGACGGAAGTAGCGTTATTTGTTATTATTTCTCGCATTATTTAGAAAATTAAGGGATTAGCCGTCTTAATCGTCCATTAAAAATCAATTATGGAACATTTTAAAGAAGAAAGGACTTTGGTTGTTATTAAACCAGATGGGGTGCAAAGAACGCTTGTTGGGGAAATTATAAAGCGTTATGAGCGCGCCGGCTTTAAATTAGTTGGTATAAAGATGCTCGTGCCGAGCGAAGATTTTGTGGAAAAACACTATACCCTGGATTCCAATTGGAAAAGAAATCTGGGAGAGAAAACAATAGCAAGTTATATAAAGAAGGGAATAGAGCCACCAATTAAAGACCCAATTGAACAAGGAAATTTTGTTGTCAAAGGTCTTAAAAAATATATGACATCGGGTCCTGTTATAGCTATGGTCTGGCAGGGAGCGCATGTGGTGCAAATCGTCCGTAAAATAACTGGTGGCACGGAGCCACTAACCTCAGATGTTGGCAGTATTAGGGGGGATTTTGTGGTGGATTCTTATCAAATGAGTGATAAAGACGGCCGAGCGGTCAGAAATTTGATTCATGCCTCAGGTTCTGTCGAGGAAGCGAATAATGAGATTAAACATTGGTTTAAAGACAATGAACTCACCAAGTATCGATTGGTGCAAGACGAGATACTTTACGATGTTAATATAGATGGAATTTTAGAATAGAATTCGTTCGGCTAGATAATTTTGAAATGCACGAAAATATTTTACTAAATATTTTCTCTGTTCGGAGCCGTCGCTCCTCTCAAGGCATTTCAAAATCACATGCCTCACTCCAGTTAGATAGTTTGCTTTTTTTAAATTGGGAGTATAATAAATTTAGGATCATTTCAGATATTATCCTTATAAGCATATTAAGGGAGTTCATATAAGAGTTGATTGGTGAGTGCATTAACTTGCGTTCCGAGATTTTCTCATGAGAACACCCACCTTGATTTTCAGGGTAGTATGCTCGAAATGGTCCGACCAAAGAAGCATGAGGTTAGCCCTCAGCTTTTTTGTTTTCAGGTATAGATAAATTTAAATCTCCTTAATTCCTACGATCGTAGGAATTAAGGAGATTAGCGAATCCTTACCCCGCCCCTCTGGGGCGGGGTTCCATATAGGAAAGTTTGGAAACCTTTGGTTTTCAAAATCCTACTTTGACGCGGAGCGTCCTAAAGATACCCCGCCGAAGCGGAGCGAAGGGAACAGCTTGCTGCGGGGAGTTTTCATTATTTGATATAATTGTTATCAATGAAGCGCAACGAATTTCTTTTTTTGTTTGGGACGGTCTCTTTTTTAATTATATTACTTTGGTATTTCGGTCTTTATCTATCTTTATTTTGGATATTGTGGTGGTATGATTTGACTATGCATTTTTTGGGCGGTTTTTGGGTTGCTTTGATAACTTATATTCTATTTTTATACGGGGGAGAAGAAAGTTTGTCTTCAAGTAAAAGTTTATTTCTTTCTATAATAGTAACAGTTTTTCTTGTTGGTATTATGTGGGAGTGGTTTGAGCTTAAAAAGGGTTTGGTTTCCACTTTAGCAAATGATTACCTTGCCGATACCGTGACGGATATAATCGCTGATATGGTGGGCGCTTTCGCTTCTTATTTTTTAATAACGAAACAGGTTAAAAGAAAACAACAATGAATGAAAAATTAACCTTGACCTGTTATGGGGGCGTAGGAGTTGTTACGGGTGCGAATTTTTTGCTTGAAAATAAAAATAAAAAAATACTTATTGATTGCGGTTTGCGACAAGGGGATAGATTTGGCGAAGAAGAGAATTATGAAAATTTTCCCTATAAACCAGAAAGTATTGATTTACTTTTTATTACCCACGCCCATATGGATCATATTGGTCGTATTCCCAAATTAATCAAGGATGGTTTCAGAGGAATTATTTATTCAACGCGAGAAACAAAACTTTTGGCAGAGGTGATGTTTGCTGATGCCGTCTCCTTGCTCAGAAGGGAGGCCTCAGAAAGAAAAATAGAACCTTTATATGAAGAAAAAGATGTTAAAAAATCTCTTTCACTTTGGAACGAAATCTCTTACAGAGTTGAAAAAGATCTAGGGAATGGCTTTAGGGTCTATTTGAAAGATGCAGGGCACATACTCGGCTCTTCAATGGTTGAAATAAGATTTAATAATAAAAAAATCCTTTTTACGGGGGATTTAGGCAATTCGCCCGCACCTCTTTTAAATGATACAGAATCATCCGAGGGAGCAGACTATCTTTTGATGGAAAGTGTTTATGGAGACAGAAATCACGAGACGCACGAAGAAAGAAACATTCGTTTTGTGAATGTCATTAAAAAAACCATTAGTAGCGGGGGAGCTATTGTAATACCCGCTTTTTCTTTGGAAAGAACTCAAAATATTTTATACACTCTTAATAATCTTATTGAGGATAAGAAAATATCTTCCATTCCCGTATTTGTGGATTCGCCACTGGCTTCAAGAGTGACTGAAATTTATAAAAAGGAGCAACAAAATTTTAAGGGAGATATAAAACAAGAAATAGGAGAAGGAGACGATATTTTTAATTTTCCCAAATTGCAATTTACCGTTAGCAAAGACGAGTCCGATGATATTGAAAAAACAACAAACCCTAAAATTATTCTAGCTGGTTCTGGCATGTCTGCTGGAGGTCGCGTTACCAAGCATGAAAAGAATTATTTGACCGACCCTAGAAGCACAATTTTACTTGTAGGATATCAATCTATTGGAACTTTAGGCAGAAAATTGCTTGAAGGTGAAAAGAAAGTTTTTATCGAAGGTAGAAACTATCGCGTAAAAGCTAATATAGAAAATATTATGGGATTTTCTTCACACAAAGACAGCGATCATTTGATTGAATTCGTTGAAAAATGTAGTAAAACGGTTAAAAAAGTATTTGTAACTATGGGGGAGCCTAAAGCGTCCTCATTTTTGGCCCAGCGTTTGAGGGATTATCTTGGAGTTGACGCCATTCTCCCAGAAAAAGGAAAGAGTTACGAATTAGAATTTTAACATATTTTAAAATGAAAAATTTAACTAAAAAACTTACTTTAGTTACGGGTGTTGGGCGAAGGGAGGGGATAGGTTTTGCTATTTGTCGTGAGATAGCAAAAAGAGGGGGCGATATTTTCTTTACCTACTGGCATCAATATGATCAAGTAACTTTCCCCAAAACCAAAGACGATAATCCCGTTGATTTTATAAAAGAATTGGAACAGTTCGGAGTTAAAGTTGGAAGTTCTGAGATTGATTTATCGCAACCTGGCTCGGCCGAATTTCTATTCGAAAAAGTAAAAGAAATGGGAATACCCGACTTTCTAATAAATAACGCTTGTTACGATATAGAGGTTCCATTTTTGGAGCTTACAGCAGAAATTCTAGATAAGCATTACTTTGTTAATGTTCGTGTGGTTACTCTGTTGTGTAAAGAATTTGTAAAGCAGTATCAGAAAAAAGAAGGGAGAAAAATCATAAATATGACCTCAGGTCAGTCGCTCGGCAATATGGGTAGTGATAAGATTTCTTATACTATTACTAAAGCTAGTATTGAAATGCTTACTAAACAACTTGCTTCAGATTTTGCCGAACGTGGTATAAACATTTACGCTTTAGACCCAGGCCCAACGGATACTGGTTGGATGACCAATGATATGAAACGACAAATTGAAAGAGACTCGAAAAGAAGGAGAGTTAACTTGCCGGAAGATACAGCTGAACTTATGTGTACAATATTAATCGATGATAAAAAATACACTACAGGGGAGGTGATACATGCCGAGAGATAATTTCTGCAAGCACCACTATCTTGCCCTCGGCGCACCTTGCACAGCGCAACTGGCGCGAGCAGAGCAAATTTTCAGCAGAAAATTATGTGTGTAAGCCGAGGGCAAGATAAAATATTTCATAATCTATAACATAATTTGTGTTACAATTCTATTTCTATGCAACCAACAGACAAATATATTTCTAAATTTAAGATTTGTGTTTCGGGAGCGGCGGAAACTGGCCATTGTGGATTGGACGCCTTTGATAAAGCAAAGGAGGTTGGCAGAGAAATAGTGGAGCAAGGCGGTATCGTGATAACAGGTGCCACAACTGGCTTTCCTACATGGTCAGCGCAAGGGGCTAAGGAAGCCGGCGGAGTTTCCATTGGTTTTTCTCCGGCTTCAACTGAAGAAGAACATCGGGACGCTTATCATTTACCGCTAGAATATTTGGATTTAGTAGTTTTCACTGGTTTTGGCTATTCAGGCAGGAATTTAATTTTGACTCGCTCATCGGACGCTGTAATTATTGGTTGTGGCCGTATTGGCACTATTAATGAATTCACTATTGCCTATGAAGATGGTAAGCCGATTGGAATTTTAAGAGGTAGTTGGGAAACCGATGAAGTGATTGAGGAAATTATAGGTAAAGGGCATCGTATTAATGAAAAAATTATATTTGATGATAATCCTAAGCGTTTAGTGGAAAGAATAGTGGAGCTTATAAAAAAAGACAAAGAACTTAGCAATAGGGTTTATAGAAATCATGACGGAACATTAAGGAAAAGTGGGAATGTAATTTTATAAATAAAGTTAGAAGTTATACAAAAACTTGGAAAGTTTTCCAAAATCCTAAATTCTTACGATCGTAAGAATTTAGGATTTTGGCTTTTTCTACCCACGCAATCTATTTAAAGATATTATTATTTTATTACTTCAGAAACTAAACGATTGAAACTATCTATTTTAAGTTCTGCCAAGTTCGCCATTATTTTACGGTCAATAAGAATATTCTTCTTTTTCATAGCACCAATAAATTTGCTATAGGAAATGCCTTTTTCTTTAAGAGCTATTCCGATTTGAACATTCCAGAGACGGCGAAAGTCATTTTTCTTTTGACGACGATGAGCGAAAGCATATTTACCAGCATGAACCAAAGCTTCATACGCGGCCGCTTCTTTTTTAGAGCGACCGAAGCGATATCCTTTTACTTTACGCAGAACATTACGGCGATTTTTTAAACTATTTACTCCTCCTTTAACTCGGCTCATAAAATGTAATTTACAACTTACGACTCACAACTTACAATCCATTAAGGACATCAGCAAGTTTTCGTCTTTGTTGTTTGTATTATTGTTAGTTGTTAATTGTTGGTTGTCGATTATCTGTGATGAGCCAAAAACAAACTTTTTGATTTGTTGGTTAATTGAAAATGGGCGGTTCTTTTTTTAGCCAATTGATGATTACGTCCTTCTTTAGCGTTGAAATGATTTTGCCCTGGGACACGAGTAATTAGCTTCCCGCGACGTGTGACTTTTATTCTCTTCAAATATGATTTGTTACTTTTGGCCGATGACATGTTATTTACCCTTTTCTATTACTATTGTTAGTCCCTTCAAACTTTTTTTAGCCGAATCTGCAATTATGTAAGGAACGGTAAGCAATTTCAATATTCTCTCCATCCTTTCTTTAAGGAATTTTATCTCCATATACTTGGTCCGTCCGGGAAGGAAGAGGTCAATTTTTACTCTATTTCCCTCGACTAGCCATTCTGATGTTTTCTTGGCTTTAAGTTCCAAATCATGCTCTCCTGTGCCCACCTTTATCTGTACTGTCTTAATCTCTATGTCCTTGGCTTTGGCCTTAATTTCCTTCTGTTTCTTATTCTGTTCGTATTGGAATTTACCATAATCGGCTATTTTAGCAATGGGGGGAATGGCACTAGGGGAAATCTCTATAAGGTCTAATCCACTGTCTTCAGCCAGTTTTAGGGCATTTTGTAGTGATATAACCCCAATGTTTTTTCCGGTTGCATCAATGACCCGGAGTTCCGGGGAGCGAATATGCTTGTTTACTCTAAAATACGTACTCAACGAAAATTAAGATTAACGAATAAAACTAAGGGAAAGTTAGCGGAAGTTTAGCATGCAACACGACGCAAATCAACTATAAAATATTAGAATACACATGATATAATTAAAAACATATGAATAAACGCCTTGGGTTTTCTTTGTTTTTACTGTTAATACTGGTTACTCCTTTTTTCGCTTCGGCTCAGTCCCTTGTCCCTTGCGGTTTGACTGACAAACTTCCCAATCAGTGTGAATTTTGCGACTTGATTGAGCTTATTCAACGCGTCATTAATTTCATAATTGTTAAATTAGCCGCGCCGGTTGCAACTTTACTCATTGCTTTTGCCGGCATTAAACTTATTGTTAAAGCCGATAATGAAACTTCCAGAACCGAAGCCAAGCAATTACTCAAAGATATTTTAGTCGGCTTTCTTTGGATTTTGCTTGCATGGAGCGTTATTTTGGCGGTTTTGAATGTTTTAGTAAAAAATTCTCCACAAGACCCCAGCAGTAATTGGTTTAAGCTTAAGTGTTTTCGTTACCCCGTTCCCGAAGCCGATTTCAGAACCTTTCAAGGAGGAAACGCTGCTTATCCTGTTCGTCCGCAAGATTGCCCAAATTGTGTTGAGTTATCCAGAAGTGAATTTAATATAAAGAATAATGGAAAAGTTAACCCCAGCATTTTACCTAATATGAATGTCTTAAAAACCGAACTTGAAAAAAGAGGGATAAAAACATCCGACTGGCAAATTACGGAAGCTTGGCCGCCAACTACAGAGCATAAAAATGAATGTCATCGTTACGGCACTTGCTTTGATGCTAATACTACGGATATGGCCAATATAACCAAATTTTCAGAAGCGGCTAATGTGGCCAAGTTAAGAGCGGTATATGAAGTCGGTTCTCAGGAGGAAGCCAATAAAATTAAATCGCAATTGTCAAAAGACGCTAAGGTGGAAATTCTTGTTCTGCCTCCCATAAACGGTAAAGCGCAGATTACCGCCCCCCACTTTTCCGTATATAAAATTTAACTCGGCTTTTTCAATTCGTGTCATTTGATCGGTAAAAATCTATTCTCAAATTCTTAAGAATTTGAGAATAGATTAGTCACCCCAAACTACTTTTTCTTAAGCGCAAAGCGGAAAATTATTCCGGCCGTTATAAGAACAACGGCAATAGGTATTCCAAGGCTAATGAGCCATTCTTTGAATTCTTCCCAGCGTTTTTCACCTTCAGTTTGATGCTTAAGAGTCACAATTACTTTTTCTTTCATATTGAAAGGAGAGAAGACTTTGTTTGTCGATTCTCCAGAAATTGTAATTAAATAATCACCGGTATTGGGAAATATAAATGGTATTTCTTTCACTCGATCTTCAATATAATTTTCATTTTGTTCCAATTGATAATTTAGGATTTCTTTTCCGTTTTTTTCCGTAATTTTTATACGACAATTACATCTCTTGAAAGAAAATAATGGTGAAGTACTTTTAAATTCTAAATACATTTGAACTGGTTCTCTGGCCACTATTTCATCCGGTTTTATGCTCAAAACGACGCCGATTGTTCCCGATTGGAGAGAGATGTCTTTGGCAAAAACAAAAAATGGCAAAAAGAAAAATAGGGCTAAAATGGGTGCGAAAAGTTGCCTCATCTTTATAATTGTATCACTTATAGATGTACAAATTTGCACGGTGCAAAAAGTTAGACACTTTAGTATCGCACTTATACAAACAAAAATCGCTCGCATTTCTGCGAGCTGATTTTTGTAATTGGTGGAGGTGATGGAAATTGAATCCATGTGCAAGTGGGTGACCAAATTGTTTCTACAGTGTTAGGAAATTCTTTTTTGTTTAAGTTATTATGCTCAAGAATTCACAAGATACATAATTTCCGATTTTCTTTTTTTAAGATAGCGAGTGAAAAAATTCTCTATCCTTTCCTCATAATGTCACTCCACTTTCTCTATGAGAAATCAAGAAGGGAATGTCGCTTAGGTCTAAGATTAAACTTTGGCGTAAGCGAATTGAAAGTCAGAGCCTACAAAGTAGGGTGATTTCTTTGATGCGTTTACACGTATCTTTTGAAGCAGTTTAAAAAGTTACTTCAGCTTTCACTGCGCAATTTGGAAACAAATCCAATTGTCGAGGCCTTGCACCCCCAGAAATTCATACGATATATCGTATGAATTTCTGGGGGAACTAACCACTATTGGTTTTTCAAAGTTCGTCTTATTTCTCTATCCATCTCTCTTTTTTTGATGGAAGCGCGTTTGTCGTGTTGTTTCTTGCCACGCATCACCGCAATCTCTACCTTTATTTTGTGCCCCTTATTATACATCGAAATAGGCACTATTGTCAATCCTTTAACTTTCTCTTTACCTATAAGCTCCTTAATTTCCTCTTTTTTAAGCAAAAGTTTGCGGGCTCTGTAAGAATCGTATTCTCTGGGAGTGTTATTTACTTGATATGGCGGAATATGAGCGCCTATTAAAAATACTTCATTACCACGAACGGACACGTATGAACCATCAAGGGAGCCGTGTTTACCTCTTATGCTTTTAACCTCAAAGCCAAAAAGCTCAATGCCGGCTTCTATTTTTTCCTGCACCTCGTATTTAAATGTTGCTTTCCTGTTGAAAATTAAAGACATTACTTAATACTAGATTAAATTTTCTCTTTGACAATTGATGTTAGAAGTTTTAAGTTTAGCTTTGAACAAAGATCTTTCCCAACTTCTCTCACTACGTGGAGGGCTTATGGTCACAAAAGGAGACCTTTTTGATCTGTTGCTGGGCATATTCCTTTTCGGGGTTTTGCTTGCGGGCTACTGGGTAGTTTCCAGTGCTAGGAGGAAAAGCGAAGGGTATGTCTTCGTGTCGGGGCTTTCTTTTGCGGTTTCGCCGAAGGAGGAAAAAGAGAAGGAAGGCACCAAGCTCTCGGAATTGATTTTGCTTGTGATGACCATCTTTTTCTCGTACTTGGCAGAGGTTTTGCTCGGAGAAAACGAAGAGAAGCCACTGCTCTTCTATTGCAGGCATTATGGACACCCTTTGTACCCCAGTGATTTTTTGGGTAGGGTGAAACCATCAACCTCAGGCGACCTTCGCTACACATATCGTTGCAGAGAGTGCCAAGGAACAGGCTCCCACGTTCTCCTTAACCGGGCTGATATTGAGAGGGTGGAGGCGTGGTTGAGTCAAAAGAAAATACCCAGGTGAGGTTTGTATCCGCCGAGGTCGCTGTTAAGTGCCTCGGCGGCCTGTATTTTTTAAAGTAGCCAATTATTGATTTTTATGTATAATAGTGTCCTTGTATAAATGATAAATCCAATGGCTTTTTTCCCTATCAATCAAAGAACTCCCAAAGAAAATAAGGGAGAAAAAAAGGAGAAAATGGGTGGCGGTAATACCCCTTCCTTTTGGAGTTCGGTTTTGACAACCATTCTTATTTTCTTGGTTCTTTCAGCGCTATATTCTTTTATTGTTGAGTCTCGCGGTAAAGAAACCCTTATTCCAATTTCAGATGTAGTTAACGATATAAATGCTTCAAAAATAATTGAAATTTCTGTAAGAGGCGATGAATTGTCTTTGACCTATAAAGATAATAACGAAATAAAAAAATCTAAGAAAGAAACCGGCCTTAGTATAAGTGAAACTTTAAAAAATTATAATGTTGCAAGTGAAAAACTTTCAGCTGTAAAAATAAATATTCAAAACCAAACGGGTTTCGGTTTTTGGTTTTTGACTTTAGCGCCATTTGTTTTACCGATTCTTTTTATTGTTTTTTTTATTTGGTTTTTAAGCCGTCAGGTTAAAGGGGCTGGAATGCAAGCTTTTTCCTTCGGTCAATCAAAGGCGCGCATAATTGACCCAAACGATAAAAGCCAAAAAATAACTTTCAAAGATGTGGCGGGAGTAAAGGAAGCCAAAGAAGAATTGCTTGAAATAGTGGATTTTTTGAAAAATCCCAAAAAATTTCTTGATATTGGCGCCAGAATTCCAAAAGGCATTCTTCTAATGGGGGCACCGGGGACAGGCAAGACATTATTGGCGAGAGCGGTTGCTGGCGAAGCGGGCGTACCATTTTTTTCAATATCGGGTTCAGAATTTGTAGAAATGTTTGTGGGAGTTGGAGCTTCTCGTGTGCGGGACTTATTTCAAATGGCTAAAAAAGCATCTCCAGCAATTATTTTCGTTGATGAAATTGATGCCGTGGGGCGTGTGCGTGGCACTGGGGTAGGTGGGGGAAACGATGAAAGAGAGCAAACTTTAAATCAAATATTGGTTGAAATGGACGGATTTGAACCAACAGAAAAAGTAATTGTAATGGCGGCAACCAATAGACCAGATGTGTTAGACCCAGCCCTTCTAAGGCCCGGGCGTTTTGACAGAAGGGTAACCATAGATTTACCAGACAGAGAGGACCGATATGAGATTTTAAAAATACATTCTAAAACAAAACCATTTGCTGAAGATGTTAATTTGCAATTAATTGCCGAGCGGACACCTGGATTTTCCGGAGCGGACCTATATTCATTAATGAATGAGGGGGCAATTCTTGCCGCGAGAGAAAATCGTAAGAAAGTTTCCCAATTTGATTTAATTCGTTCCATTGAAAAAGTGATGATGGGTCCAGAGCGTAAGAGTCACTTGCTTAGTCAAAAAGAAAAAGAAATCACCGCCTATCATGAGGCGGGACACGCTCTTGTTTCATCCGTTTTGCCCTATGCCGACCCAGTCCATAAAATTTCTATAATTTCACGCGGACGCGCCGCCGGCTACACTTTAAAACTTCCACTTGAAGATAGAAAAATGCAATCCAAGAAAGAATTTTTGGATGACATCGCCTCAACTTTGGGCGGTTATGTTGCAGAAGAGATGATTTTTGGCGATTTAACCACGGGACCATCCAATGATTTACAAGTTTTGTCAGCTCTGGCGCGTGACATGGTGACAAAGTTTGGGATGTCAGAAAAAATGGGTCCCATGGCCTATGAAGGAGATGGGGGACGCGCAATGTTTGGCCGAGGTGTGGGTGAAAGAGAATATTCTGAAAAAGTGGCGGCGGAGTTAGATGCAGAGGTAAATAAAATTATAACGGGAGCTAAAAAACGCGCTGAAGATGTATTAAAGAATAACAGAAAAGCGCTTGATTCAATAGCTAAAACGCTTATTGAAGTAGAGACAATTGAGCGTGAAGAATTTGAAAAAATACTTATAGCCAATGGCATTACCCCAAAAAAGAAATTGGACATTGAACATCAAATTTAGTTTATAAAAAATGAAAATCCTTTTTGATTTTTTGCCAATAAATAATTGCGTTTTTAATTTTATAGTAGTAATATTGTCTTTATGAATGTAAACTTACATATAAAAAAGAGTGTAAAGGAGTTAGAAACTATCACTAAAAATGCAAAAAGGGCACTTTTTGAGGTGCGTGTTGCTCAAAGCATTGACGATTTTAAAAATGGGAAATTTGATGTTTTCAACTCTGCCAAGGATATTATTTTATCTATAAAAAATAAGAAGTAGTACTCATGAGGAAACTTCTTTTGCCAAAAAGCTTTGAAAATAGGCTCGGGCTTTTTCTTAAAAAACATCCTGATGCAGAAAAAAGAGTAGAAAGCGTTTTCGATTTACTCAGAAAAAACCTAAACGATCCTCTGCTGAAAACACACAAACTTTCTGGGAAGTTAAAAAAACTTTGGGCTTGTTCCCTTGGTTATGAATATCG
>ERZ1292625.663-Hain-H41-01um-R1-663-length-48800-cov-9_pt1 | contig 48800 bp, 92 predicted proteins | sample MGYA00564400_ERZ1292625 | MGnify/ENA primary metagenome ERZ1292625 (study PRJEB36523, sample SAMEA6512639) | groundwater metagenome | collected 2019-01-08 | study: AquaDiva: Metagenomics assemblies of 32 groundwater samples
TATCAAACACGGAACCATAATGGGCAACTACTAAGTCAGCCTTAGTAAATACCCTGCTGGCCTTTTGTAGTAATATTTTATCGTTGAACTTACGTAAATTCGTTCTATCAATCGAGATGACCCTAGCTGCCCTTTCGTGGCCCCATTTATATCCAAAAATGATTACAAAGCCAAGATCACTTCGTAAAGCATTCACACCGGCACTTTCCACGTCGAAAAAGAGTATTTTAGGCTGCTTCATCTGACAATTCTCCGTTCAATAATGCTTCCAGGCGTTGTTTATTCACATTGGGATGAAGCCAAATATGGCTTTCATATCCAAATGGGTGTAATTCAATACGACAAAATTTATAGTCCTCCAGGCCCTTTGGATAGACCTGAATTGCATACTCAATGACACTATAATAATAATCTTTCATACGTCATCTACCATCTTCCTTGCCACTAAAATAGAAACACCAAATCTGCCCGCCACTCGTTTGGCTAAATTCTCCTTAGATTCACCTGGATTCATTTTACGCATTTCTATTACCTGGGCCTTATATTGATGTTGAGTAGGAACCACAGTATCTAAAAAGAACCCCTGCCTTAAAGTAATTGGAATAGGCTTGATCCTGCCGCTCCCCTGGTCCTTTGTATGCTTGAGTACGAAACCGTTCTCATTATGAGGTTGCTTAACCAAATGGATAGCCACATTACAGTGATTAATCCATTCCTGGTATCCACTAAATGCCTCATCTTCTTGTTGTTCGCTAATGCCCTCTTCGCCGGTCCATTGATCTTTTTTATCATGATGAATAAATAATAAAGCGGCTTCAGGAAATACTCGTTGCCACGTCGTATAGACTTCCTTTGGCAAGTTAGGGTTCTTTCCAGTGGTGTCGTGTACTTTCATCAAAGTATTAATAATGACCAGCTTCGGGTCAAACTGTCGTTTACATTGAATAAGAGCCTCGTAAGGTTGTCTATAAGACTCCAACGTACTGCCAAATCGCAATGAATCAAATGCCTGACCTTCCACAATAATGAACTCCGGCTTAAAGTTTACTTCCTTCCAACGCTTTTGTACCATGTGCCAGGGAGTATCTACATCCACGTAGGCTACATTAGCTTTACTAGTAGGCATACCGAGGAAAGGTTGGCCAGTCACCACTGAATTTGCTAGATGCCACGTAAATGGACTCTTTCCGATACCAAACTTACCATAAAGGAGTATTGTCCCTCCAGTTGGAATTAAGGGAGTTACTAGATAAAGATACGTTGGAGGCGTCAGGGCCATAAACTCCTCTCCGGTGTGTAGGTTCAGCGACATTCATTTTACCCTAAATCCTTATTCCAATTCACCAAAATCTCTCTAGTTTCTTCTAGTGAACCAAACGGACCGTGTAAGTATTCATCGTCGCTAAAATACCATCCTTGTAGTTGAGTCCATCCACTTTCATGATAATCAAGTGGAAACTTATTTAACCAAATATTTGGCTCAACTTCTTTCATTTATTTCCTCTGCCTAGATAAAGATCGGAAAGCGCAATGCAAAGTAAACTGGCAATAGTATATTTAGCTTCCAGTAACAGTCCCTCAGTAGTATTCATTACAGCTAAAAATATAGCAAAGCTAAAAAGCACAAAACTAACGTTAGCAACATATTTACCAATAAATCGCCAAGCTCTATTAGAGGATTCCGTACACACCACGGATGATGTTTTCACGACTATCCCCCTTCCCTAGTTTACGTTCACTCTCACTGAACGATTCCCATTCGTGAACAGAGACATTGCTTCCTTGGTAGGGCATCATCAAACCAAAGGAGTAACCAATTTGCATATCATTGGGTATAGTAACCGTTCTACCTTTAATAGTCATAGGTATCTTGAGGCATTCTAGCGCCACCTCAGCGGATTCTTGTGCTTTCTCGATGGGAACTGATGCCAAATATGAGTCATGGTTCTGATGATGTAACCAAATATAATCAAGCTTATCAATAAGCCCCATAAAGCCGAGATTAGCAATGAACGGAGGACAACTTTGCGAAAGCCATGAGCATATATCATTCCATTCATCGGTAGGTAAAGCTCCTGTTAGAACCACCGCCGCTAGTGCCCTATAGAATATTCTACTAAATCCAAACGGATTTGTCAACGAGTGTTTACTAAGTACCAGTTGTTTCTGGCTTTCATGCCATTTTCTTATTTCTGGGTAAAGTGCGTGGTAGCCTTCCATTGCTAATTTACACGTTTTAACTGGAACGCCGGTCGTTTTAGCTAATTTCAATGCTCCCATGCGAAAGTTTCCACCGTGTATCCCTGCTTTAGAGGCAATATACTGAGGACTATCTTTAATGGGTGTCTCATGAAACACTTTTTCGCCTAGCTCATTGTGGATAGACCATTTTGGGTTTTGAAATTTCTCTATCTGCCGTATGCACTCAGCATCGTAGGCTACTATTCTTGCTTCTGCTTGCTTTTGGTCAGGCGCAAGGAAAACTCTCCCAGGAGGAGCCATGTAAGGAAATCGAAGAGTCTTTGGAAGCGTTTGAGCATTACAGCCTTCACCAAACGGCGATTCAGACATACTCATCCTGAACGTTTTTGTTCCTGGACCCGTAACCGTATATCGAAGGAAACCGTCTGGACTAAGTATTTTCTCGTTGACATAATTACTAACCTGCTTTCGTAGATGCCTTTCTTTCATTATCAAGCGCAATGGTTCCGCCTTTTCTGGGTAAGTTAGAAGCAACTCCATCAAAGCATCTTCGTCCGTCGTAAGTCTTTTAGTTTTTCGATTGTATCTGGCAGGTAGTTCCATTTCACTGAATACGAAACCTTGCATATCTTTCGGAGAGTAAACATTGACGGGGCCAATCGTTTCAACGACCTTTTTTCGCACTTCTATGCGTTCATCCTCTACTATTTTTTGGGCATACTTAAATTTATCATAATCAACAGGCAATCCTCTATACATCATCTCCAGACAATATGGACCCAGCTTGTTTGCATACTCATTATATAACTTTAACTTATTTTGTTTTTTCAGCTCCTTAGTGATTTCATCGGCGGCAATGAACGTGTAAATACAGTCTTTAATATTATAGGCCCAAAGTTGTTCATCACTTACCTTTGCTCCTTTACCCCACGTTTTACCCTCTGGCTTCCAAAACACGGCATCAGTATGAATAGAGGCAATAAAATCTAATCCTTTTGGTAACTCAGGTGCTAACAGGAATTGGCCTATCATAGTATCCATCTTTACGCCTGCCGGATACATACCATAACGCCTAAGTAGCCAGTAAAGATCAAATGACCAAATGTTTTGACCTATGAGATTAGGGTTAACCCTAAACAATTTATCTAATGCTGTAAGGATCAATGATTCATCGTTCGGCGTCCAATAAGGACCTTTTGTTGTTTGGGTAGGAATACAAAATCCGGTAAGTTCTGGTCTTGCATAAGCCAGACCTATGCAGGCGATTGAGCCAGCCCTTATTTCTAAATCCAATGAGTAATCTTGTCCACTGTCAGCTAAGTAACCTAAATTACCTACGGCGACATCGACTTCGTGGGGTATGACTGAACGATATTTAATTCGCTCTAAAACAGGTAACTTCGATTCGCGGAGTGCCTTCTTTATATCTACCATACTTATATAGTAATATTCCCACTGAGCTTGCTTAGTGATCCAAGAAGGATGAACAATGGGAACTACCTTCAACCCAGGTATCCTCGTGGACTCCATCAAGGAACCTCGATAGTTGGTTATTCCCTCAACTCCACAGAGGAACTTAAGCGCCTCTCCTCCCGTAGCAATAACAACATTAGGATGCAACACCTCAAGTTCAGACTGGAGTAAGTCGTACCAAGCTTCAAGTTCAGCCGTAGGTCGAGTAATTTTAACAACTTTTTTAGATGGCTTACCTCCCTTCGTAAGCTTCGGCTCGATCTTGGTTTCATAGAACGTTTGCTTGAAGTGTTCCGAGTCATAACCACCCTCCGGTGCTCGCTTGACGACATTGTAAATGGAACACTCTCGGCGCTCGATACCAGCCGCTGAGAGCATCATGTTGAGTGTTTGACCTGCCTTGCCTACGAACCCCTGTCGTTGTGCTACCTCGTCCTTGCCGGGACTTTCACCTACGATTGCTATCTTAGAATCAATAACAACCGTAGAAGGAACCTGGATGTTAAGCATTATTAGGATAGAGTATGGGTTTAATTGAATCTAACAATTCACTAATAATAAAAGGTTTTATGGTTATAAGTCTCAGTTGCCAATATAGTTCTCTCGCTTCATCTGATGTCATAATAATATTAACATCAGTGTTACCTGTCATTTTTATTTTTTGTTCTACACACAAACCAACCATATCATGAACCTTCCTATAAAATGACAAACCTTTCTATTTAGTCCAACATTCCCTTAAATTCGCGTTGTGCGTATGCAGTGAACTCGCCCATGCTAAAAACGTTAATGGCTTTGCCCGAAACTTTTTTTGCATTATTTTTCAGCCAATTAATGGCATTTGGTTTTGCCCCTCCGCCATCCAGTAGGATTATAATCTTACTTTCCTTTACCAAAGATAGACAAGCCAGTAAATAAGGAAATTTTTCGTCTACACTTCCTCCGATGGTTTGCCACTTACATTCAATGCGAATATCTTCAGCGGAATTGTTCAGCACAACCACAAATTCTGATCTAGATTTATGGCCATAAATTGATTGAAAAGGAAAGTTTCTCACTATCGCAGGACGAATTGGATTTTTAACCCAATCTTTATAATTCAGAACGGTACTTATCCCCCACAAACTGAAAGTGTTAATTACAAGACGCTCTAAATTTTTGCCCGATTTATTTGCTAATGTACCAGACTTCACAATCTTATTACCTTACCAAAGGCTGAAAAATGCAAAGAGAACTGTTGTAAGTGCCCTCCAAAATAAAAAAATACTTGACCTCGTGTGTTTCCAGAAACTTGCTTTCCATCTACATTCCAAAAAGCAATACGGCCACGCATAAGGCAAAAGGCATCACAGGTTGCCAATAAATTATGGAACCATTTACTGTCAGTAGAGTTGTTGCAAAGTACAATGCCTTGTGAAAATGCTCCCTTCTCGTGCTCAGAAAGAAATTTAGCAATGGCAAGTTTACATGCCGGAAACGAATAGGGTGGGTTCATAAATACTGTCTTAGCTTGCCATGATTTGTTTAGTGCATCACTATGTAAATCAAAGAATTTTCTGGCTTTAATTATCCGATTGGCCTCTTTAGAGGAAAAGGGGTCTAGGTCAATGTCACCAAGAGTTTTTCGCACGGCCTCCACATAGATAGATGGGGTAAACCATGAATCAGAATCACGCTTGTTCCCTGGCACTTTGCCTATGTAGGCAAGTTTACTTTTATCTGCTTTATTCATCAAACAATCCTCCCTAAAACTAAACAAAGGTATATTACTTCTTTTTCTGTTAGTTTGAGGGTAAATAACTTCATAATTGAACAAACCTTTTATAGTTAGCCTCAAATTCTTCTACGGTTCCTTTACCAAGAGGCGTGTTGTAATGTAACTTCCAATAACGAGCCATCGCTTTAATGTCATTAGGATCAGTGGGCAATGGCTCTTTTACCCGCCTATAAATTAATCGAGCTATTACGGCCCCATAGTACAAATTACCGGCAAGTTGCTTGTAACTATATGTAGGTAATGAGTAACTGCGAGCTACCCTAGCATAGTTCTCTTGATAAGCAAGGTAATTTTCCCATATATCATCATGTGTCGCCTTCTCTATTTGGAATATACCAAAAGCGGGCCCCTCTCTGGTAGGATCAGCTTGGTCCAAATAAGTACCCATGTGACTTTCTTGCGCGGCAGTTCCAAGAAGTAGATTCTCTGCTACGGGCGACCATAATCCTAAATCTTTCAATATAGGACGTATAACGCAGATGCGTAAGTGAAATGAATTAATGGCCATGTTGCTTTTCCTCAAGCAATCGTTTGAGTAACTTCCACCAACCTTCCTTACGCTTATGATTGGCAATCCTGGTCGAGTAAATGCTGTAAGCATTAACCCGCACAATAACGTTGTAGTGATCAATATCTTCATTGCCAGTGGAGTCATTTTGGAGGGTTATAATTAACATTTATTTAAGTGGTGCTATTGTAAGTAAATACCAAACTACATAAAACCATGTAGCCAAAAGTGCTAGAATCATATAATCGGGCTGTGGTAATTTTGACATAAAAAATGCCCCTATGGGACGCAATCCCATTTCATAATTCATGCGAGGCCCACACTAGCCGTTGTGCTTACTCGGCGCGTGTCGTACCAAAATCGCTGCCGATATTCTCTACCGTCGGCAGAGCGGCAGTGCTTACCAGGACGTACTTGGTTTATTCTCTATGCGTCGCCCTCTACTTTATCCAGCCTAATATTAGGTTGGTCCTGGCCTTCTCGCTTCTCGTGCTTAATTGATGCACGGAAGCGTAGATACTTCAACAAAACCTCAGAGCCATCATTGGCGACAACTCGTACAGGCTGATCGGCATCTCCAGTAATCCTAGCTCCTGGATAACCAACTAACTCCAGAAACTTACGTATGGAAACGCTAGCGGTGGGCGAGGACAAAGCACCTGGTTTAAGGGAAAACCAGTGGCGAAATGTACTGTCAGGAAACCCTTCTGGAACCAAATCGAATACTACATTAAATCCATCCTTTGCCTTTGTTGCTTCAATTTTTGGTGCGTCTTTGACGGCAAAGACATAACTACCTACACGAAGCAGTTCCTTTTCCTGGACTTGACCTAAATCAATGTCAATACTCATATTCTAAATCACCCCCTTTGATTTTGGATTTTAGCACGGTAGATAGCTTCAATATAACATTTCTATGGTATGCTGTCAATAGGTGTTTCAAACTGGTAACGAGCTAATATGGAATATTTTCTAAGTTCCAGTCGGGAAGCTCTAGAGGCTGCACAGATTCGGGGCCTTCTAAGTCAGATTTTTGAACTCCTACAGCGGCAAGGACCGCCTTGGCCTTAGTCGCTGATAGCCCGAAAATTGCCAACTGTAGTGCCGTTAGGTCGATCTCTTTTTTTACTTTCATTGTCCCTCCTTAGTTTCAAACTAAATCACTACCTTCTGCAATTAGCTTATAACTCTCTTTCATTGGTTTTACCTCCAAACTGTTGCTTGGCCAATTCCTGTTTATACCACTCCGGTAAACCATGCACAGAACCTCTCCTAAATGGCAGGTAGGGTGGGAATCGAACCCACCACAATAAGATTTGGAGTCTCATTCGCCTTCCTTGGAACATGCCCACCTATTGTTTCTTTTTGCGCAGATGTGTTATTATCTTGTTCCATATATGATCCTGCGATTCCACTGGATTGATAATTGAACTAAATGTCGTGCGGCTATCTACTCCCTCTACGCCTTTAGTCCGAACTAAATAAGAGGTTGAGCCATTTGTGACCATTTGTAATTCAGTGTGCCAATATTCATTAAAATAACCAGGCAAACGATTTGGCAGTTTCTTGCCCGTTACATCCGCGCTAATCCCCATCCGTCCAGTAATAGGATCAGCTTTATCTTTTTCATGTGCGCTGACAAAAATATTATAGCCTTTTTGCTTTAATCCCGTTAGGCGCTGAACAAACCTTTCAATGTGTTGCATCGTAGGACCATAATCATCTTGCGCTGCGATTAGTGGTCCATAACGCTCTTTGTTAGAACCCTCTTTATAGCCTTTTTGAGCGTCAAGATAGACCACCATATCAAGGGACGCTTTATCAAAGAAGGTCAGAGAATCGAGAAAAATCGTTCTAGGCGCATCCGGCTTGCCTGCTAAGTCCTCTAGCTCACGTAATCTAGCAAATGCCCTATCAAAAGATTCCCCTGGAGTTGTGGTATCCCTATAGGACTGAAATCGAATCCGTTCTAAGAGAGTGGGGGGTAGTGATTCAACCAGACCTTCTAAACGCAGGTCGAAGTCTATAAACTCCAATGGCACAAATTCATCGAATTGAGCCGCTTTAGCTCCCAGGGTAGTTTTACCTGTGCCTGTTTTCCCATAAAGTAGCAAAGTAATTAGAGGAGTAGAAACAAATTTAGAAAGAGTCTGAGTCGCCATAATTCTCCTTTCGGCATTTATGAACTAGTATGTACCAAAACCAACAAATCCCAAATAAATAATTACCAGTAAAGGGCCAACAAAGAAAAAGTAACCATCCCATAAAATTACCTTAACTTATCTGTCGTCTGCTGCATCATTTGAACTTTTAGCTTTAAGAACGTCAAGAGCAAGCGAAGGTCCATTGTTCGGCCCAACCCATTCAATTAGATCGTATGTAGTTTCCCGTCCAGGGATATGATACCAGTTACTTTCTTTGGCATATTCTAGCAATGCCTTCTCATACTTCTCAACTCGTAAACCACAAGCATTGAGAATATCAACAAGTCTTTGATTCGTAGCCTCAAGACGTTGTTGTCGTGTACGTTTAGCCCTCGATTTTATGAGTCCCATATAAAACCTCTATTGTTGCTTCTTGGTAGGCCTCCCATGCAACCTTTTCTATTTCCTCGTATGCTTTCTTCGCTTCCATGTAAGCCCTTCTTGCTTCCACATAGGCCTTCATTGCTTTATCTTGGGCTTTTCCTGCTTCAACGTATACTTTCCCCAATTCCTCGCAGGGCTTCCACGCTTCCTCGTTTATTCGTAAATATTGAATCCGTGCTTTTTCGTTCATGTTACTTCCCAGGACTCCCATTACACTATTCTATAATATCAGTTTCGGTCAGTTGGCGCAACTGGTCATCCACTTGACGTAAAGCCGATGTAATCTTAACATATTCTGCTGAATGCTTGCCTTTACAATGCTCTCTAAGAGCATTAAATGTTATGGCTAAGTACTTGCAAAATTTACACTTTATCTTAGGTAAGGGTTCCATCGTCGTTCTTTATATCCTTGTTGAATAATTGAATCCCAGCTCGACGGGTCAGCCGAATGTATATCATAATAGGGACACTTGTTAAATCTAACGCAGGCCTTACCAAAGTCAAACCGATAATAATTAGATCTATAGCTACGTACCATATCATCTACTGTTCTAAGCGTATTGTATTTCCATAATTTAATTTGATCGGTAGAACGGTAAACAATATCCATTAAGAAGTAATCTTTTAAGGGAACCGTCGTTTTAGTCTCTTTCTTAGGTTCGCTGTGTACCCATATCAAATCAACTATCGAGCCCGATACTTTCTCAGGAGCGTATTTCAATTCCGCCGCCCAAATATAACCAGTGATGGCCGCCGAGGTTTGAAATTCATAAAGTTGTCTAGCATCCGGTTTATATGAAGTAGTTTTTACTTCTCTAATGTACTTACGCCCATCAAAGAGGGATAGTTCGTCCGTTGCAAAATGATAATATACCTTTACCCCATACTCAAACGATTCACCAAGGAAGTAGCCATCTACTATCTCTACTTCCAACGGCTCGCCATGTTGCAGATATTTCTCGTGGTATCCCTTGAACAATCTCCTAGCATTGGCAAGGGAACGTCTATCATTCGCCATTATATCGGTTTTCATTTCGGGCGGCATGGAACGCTGCCATTCTACCTCAAGGGCCTTTAACCCCACGTCCAGACAATAATCAAAACTAGGTTGGATTATGGCAGGATCACCGGCAATTAAAGGAGAACGGTAAGCGGCTCTGCCAGCATGAATGGCTTTACCGAAGGCCAAAGCAACGGCGTCCTCATTGGGTACAAGACCCTGAACGATCTGTCGCCAATATTTAGCCTCACAAGTACGGAAGGCCTCTAGGCATAGATTATCCACGTCCAGGCTGTTTGTTTCAGGATCATAGATACCAAATTGGGGACTATGTAGTTCCATCTGGCATCCTTATGCTTGTATGATCCGTAGTTTTTTGATAATTTGACGGTACATTTCTTCCTCTGGTGGCTTTATGGAATAGCCCCATTCACTCATCATGCTAGTAATGGCTGTTAGAATGGCTTGTACTTCTGCGTATGTTAAGTCAATCTTCATCTGACATCCTTATATGTACTTTCAACTTCCGACTCTGTAGATAGATCATACTTATATAAATCACGAATTGCTATCTCAGCATCATTAATATGCCCCTACATTAGCATAGCCTTGAGATTGAATCAACTTGTATACTCTAGCTGCCGGATCATACCAAAGGAAGGTCCAAGCTAAAACAATCCACACATATCGAGATGAATGCCATACCATCGTATTCACCATAATAATCTACCTTAAATCCATCGGCGGTATGCGTGGTTTCATGCACCAAGTAATTACAGTTACAACAATTCATAGTATTTTCAGCACCGCATCTATTGCACGTATGAGGTATGTTTCATCAAGGCCATTATAGTAAACAAAACACCAGCCGCAAGAACCATCAGAGCAATCACAGCCATTAGGATAGGCTGCGGTAGCTTCTTTTTCGTAAAACGTTTGGCCGAATTTAGTCGTTTCCATTTACATTGTACCAATACCCTTCTAGATCGTAGTCGTCCTCAGCTTGAACATAGTCGTCCTCGGCATCCTTTCTTATCTGATTACAGGTATCACAGTCGCACCTAAGCAAAGAACGCCCTTTATAAAGACATGCTATATGCTTGCCGGTAGAGCAAGGATAACAAGTGTTCATAACCTAAACTTAGTAATAGGAACCGTTGTAGACTCTTTCACAACTAACTTCCGCGCCTCATTATCTTCCGGCAAAGCCAAAACCGTTAAAACACTAAGTGCCATGTAAATTTTATAAAGAAGGTAAGTACTAATCCAAAGTAGATAAATGATAATCGAGCTTATGATGGAGAATATTATAACATTGAATGTCATTTTATGGGATCTCCTTCAAGTCGTCGTAGGCCACTCGAAACATAAGAAGAAGCAAAACTCTAAACTTTTTGGCCGTTACCCTATGATAATCGTCCTCTGCTGCTCTAATGTCGTCTGTACTAAGAAATGAAAACCCCGTAGGTGACATGATTTCAGCGTAACGGTATCTTAATTGCCAACTGGGGGGACAAGAAATCGCTAAACAAGAGTATGTTTCCTTGCCACTATCAATCCTTTTGGCCGCCGACAATAAAATGGACTTAGCCGACATTTCATCTATTCCTTTCCAAATAAGTCATCCAATCGCTTTCGCTCTTCCTGTTGTCCTGTTAAATATCCTGCATAAAAGAGCATACTTAAAGCGTGAGGATCATTCGTAACCTTATAATAAAGGCCGACCGTAACCAGAAGACGCTGAATACTAGCATCTGCTTTCTGTTTTAGTAAAATCGTTGAAATAAAGTGATCAACAAAATTAGGATGAAATTTCTCCAGGGCCTCAAGCAAGTCAATCTGTAGGAGTGGGAGCATGTCTGACTTTCCCACTTTTATTAGGCTTTCGTCGGCTTCCAGTGGCAATTTGTATTCGTTTACGTTCATATGTTCGTTCCTTTTGGTTAGCTTCTACCCATGCCACAATTTCATTGAATGGCTTAGCATGGAATGGAACTATATTAAGGCGTCCTATTAAATCCATAAAGTCGCTCTTAATATACCACACCAAGTAAGGACCGTCAAGCCTTACCTCGCGCACTTCTCACATTCAGGTTGACGTGGGTTGTACCTAACCCAAGCTAAACACCAGCGGCAATATTGGTACATGGTTAGGTTCCCTCTACTTCTATAATTTGGTGTCGCTTGTGGCTTGGTTGATTGTTACCACCTGTAACCCAAACCCTTATCACGTCTTTTTTCGTAGTTGGGTCGTAAACAGCATTGACTTCTATACCAACATTCCATCCGTTAATGGTAGCGGCTAGCCCACTTTTAGAAGAGTCTAATCGACTGACCTGGCCACGTTGACCCTGTAATGTACCCCTAAATCTTGCCATAGTAGTTACTCCTTTAGCTTTAATTTATCATAGGACTTTTGCAATGTCGTTACTTTTCTCCGTAGATCAATCTCTCCGGCTGTATTGTTGATCAACAGCCACACTAAGCCACGTAAGTCTAAGTCCTGGAATATCATTATGTTAGTGCCTTGTATCACGTAAGAGTGCATGAGCAGCTGCATCTACTATTTGTGCTATAGCTTGTTGTAGTCCTATTTGTGCATTGATCGTTATCCTAGCATTTTCTTTTGAATCCTTCAATTCTTTCAGTTGACGTTCTAGGTCCAAACTCAAGGCTTTCTGCTGTCCTGAATAACGAACAAGGCTTGCTACTACTTCTTTGCACGATTTCCTCTTACACTTTTTTACTTTCATTTTTTATTAAAAACTCCTTTCCAAAGCTAATCAATAAAGCCAATCCTGAACATACTATTAGGACATCTAGCCGAAGTGTTGAGGCCATAAATAGAGTTAACAAAATGCTTACAGCTACAGGCCTACTCATACATAGTAAAATGAGACTCTGTCATTATGTTCAGCAATAGCTACGGCCTTTTGGTTAAAGACTTCGCGTAGTTTAGTTGCCAGTACCGTTATGATGCCCCTTAAAGATTCCGGCCCATAGACTTCTATCACAGCCGATTGCTCGCGCTCGCCCTTCCAAAAGTTTTCTCCAAAATAAAGCATAAAACCACTATCGGCAAAATAGCTACTGATTAACTCTCTCAATGCCTCTCTGTGCCCCGTATCTTCAACAAAGATTCTAAACAGTGTCGTAGATTCTTGTGTATTGTGACTATTCATAGCCTGTATACTCCCTTCCTTTAATTAAACCCGCTTGTATAAGAGATGCCGCCGTCCTGCCATAATGGCCCTACAATGTCCATGCCAATCCACTATCTACCAGGGCCTGAAACAACTCCAGACGAATCTATGTCAATTCTTATTTTCCACTTCATATTCATCGGCAATCTCGTGGCAAAGCTGAATTAATCTTTTGCGTGCCTTTTCCTCTTCGGAATCAATGACGGAAGTGCTAAGATAGTCTTCACAATCCATCAGATCCTTCAAGGTATTTTGAAATCGGCAATGGCTCATATTTCCCATACTATTCTCCCTTCACGGCTTTCAGGTCTTGCTCTATTCGAGGTAAGAGTTCTTAGTGAGGACTTGTCGTATCGTATTGAGTTGTTTGTACTCCGAGTTCGCCGCGCTAAAGATAGCCTCGCTCTGGCAAGTCGAAGTTGCGTGATGCTGCTCTATGTCGGCTATCAAGCGAGCTATCGTATTTTTGGCAAGCGTCAACGCCTCTACCATCTCCGCATGGTGGCCTAGTTGATGATCCATAAAACCCCCTTTTTTCATTTATGCAGTATAACATTCTTACGAATCTATGTCAATAGCTATCGTCGTATTTTTCACCTTCACGGAACTGTCGCCAAAGCTCCGCAATGAACGCCTTATATGGTATAGTCAATACTTCGGCTTCCGTTGGAGGTTTGCTGTCTATATGCCGAAACACCTTATCGCATTCCTCTTTATGATTTTCTTGTAGATGTTGGAGTAAAGTTAAATAGGGCATATTTGCCTTATTACAATACTTACAACTACCCTTTGTTTCAATGTTCATTTTTGGTTCACTCCTTTCTATTTTGATCTCTTTTTTACGTCCCCCCTACTTATATATAGTATACCCCCGGTATATAAGGAACGCCTTTTTGCTTCGCTCGGCGTTCCCATCTCATAGACCTGAACAGGTAGCGCGAACGGTGTTGACATAACTTTATCTAGATGATATATTAATAACAAGAGGTAACATCCAATGCCTAACTTTAAATCTAATATCGTCCACTTTGCCGAGATGCAAAAGAAGCTTTTCAACACCGAGGATGCGCCTAATGACATACACCCACCTTGTGATGGCTGCGTCCACCTTATGTATTGGGAGCGTCTAGAACGCATAGCGGTCGCTCTTGAATCTATCATCACCAAATTAAATCTCCCCGTTTAAGCTATTACCGTAAAATGACCTTTGTGATGTAAACAATCTCATCTGGCCTTTTGCCTAGTTTGTGTGCAACCTGTTCAATATTGTACGCTTCTATTTGCACTTCTGGTACTGGGCCCTCTTTAGGGAAGGGCTTGACGCAAACGGTATATAAGTATGAATGACGACGTTCTTTCATTTTACTTTACCTCGTTTTCTTAGACTTACATTTACCTTGTAGGTGTGTCAAAACAAATTCTCGGTATGATATATGAACATCTCGCTTGCAGTTAACACAGTATTCATCTGCCACGCGATCTGGTACATAACCCTTACAAGAGACTCGATTATGGAAATAATATACCGTTGAGGGTAAGTTTCGAGACTTAGACGGAATATGTTTTAATCGCTCTTGGCCACATTCACAATATTTCACTATCTTAGTCTCCTTTCAAGCCCTTATGAGTCACTATCACCATAGCGTCTTTGAATTCCCGTCGATGCAATCTCGCCGTCCATGCTCTAAATACATCCTCGCATTTTTGGCAACGTCCATAAGGTGTAAGGTAAGCTAGCTTTTTACAATATCTACATATACCTTTAGTCATTGTACCTCCCTCTATTTGGGCCTAGAATGCCCCAGAATTCATCTTTAGGCGCTGGCCCTTACCCTATTACCCCTTCCAACCGAATAAACTTAAAAGCCAGCCCCAGAGCCATGCAATGATTGACATGGCATAAACATAGATGATGAAATAAAAAGCAATGAGCAATAGAGTATCCATTTTCCTTCTCCTTGTAATTATCCTAGACCTTCAAATAATGGTAAGATCGTTCACGGGTTACTTTCTCCGGCGAATCATAAAGGCTAATCCAAGTTTGTTGGAGATAGGTTTTAGAACTGTCAGGGTATTTTGTCCGCCTGACAAAAATCCAGCCGACCTTTTTCCCATCAGGATCAACGCGCACTGTTCCGATGCAGCGGCCATATTCCTTCATGCAAGTACGGTAGAGTTTACTGGTGTCATCCGTGAAAGCTTCATAGATACCAGAATTACCAGTGCGAATTCCATTAGGGTATCTCTCGCTATATTCAACATAGTCCTCTTGCATGTACATTTTCGTTTCCTCCCTTTTTTTAATTGCCCATCATACCACTTTTAGAAGCAAATTAGATGCCAACCTATCTAATAGTGTATATCCTGCCATCCCTCTTTTCTTTCCAGTCTCACAAGCCCATTATGAGGGATAAAACGATAGAGCTTTGTACTATCGAGTGACTCCAAGAGGTACAGATCTGGTAACCAATCTTTCACTGCTGCCACATCCAACACTCGCAAGCTAAGAAAGCCGACTTTCACGGTGGCGCCGACTTGCCAATTTTGTCTCGTGTTTCTAATCATTACTTGTCCCTTGGTTCTAGCTCCGGGTGGGCTGCTTTATTGGCTCCTCGTGCTCGGTGCAGCGAGTAATCCCCAGCATGATTTTGAGCCAGGGCAGCGGCCTGCGACATACATCGCAAATTTGGTTTTTATTGGTCTTGTAGTTTAGTGCTCCTAGCATGTTTTGTCCCCCCTTTGCTGTCTCTAGAAGCAACCCTTGTGCCAACCTCATCCAATGACGCTAACCCACTGATGTTACTACTAATCTAATAATCCTAGTTCGGGCATTGTTGCGAGAATGCCAAATAGTGTCAAAAATCGATACCAAAATGTGGTCTTTTACCATATTATGTAATCCCTATTTACCATAAACTGTAATATGACACTTTTCGCCAATCAACCTTCGTTCTATAATCCTCGCTCTAATAATACTAGATGCTCTAAAATAAAACACCTGTTGATTAGCCTTGACAATGCTGTTCTATTTTGCTATACTAATGTTAGTAAGGATAGAACATGAAATGAAATGCCCAATTTGTCAATCCAACTATGACGATTACGATTATCCAGTTTGCCCCGACTGTGGAACTATAGACGGTAACGATGAACTGCTTCCGGTAGACTTTTTTATAGCACACCGACTAGGTAAACACAAACCGAAGTACCGACACGATTAAGGATAACATGCCTAGAGGCCAGAGAACAGAGCCGCGTAAAGCATACATGGTACGAGACCTCGCCGCAATGGGCAAGGGACCTACTGAAATAGCTGAACAAATCGGTCTGCCATACAGTACCACCGAGGACATAATTCTAGGCCAAAATGGGTGGGCCGAACGCCTCAAAGACCCGTCGTTCGCAAAATATCGCTCCGCTCGTAAAAGACAGCTCCAGGCGGCGTCATTGGAACTTTCTTCGAGGCTGCTTGACCATGCGGGGTTGAATCTTAACACGACGTCGCCTTATCAGGCGGTGGGTATGTATGGAATTCTGCGTGACAAGGAGAGGCTTGACGCAGGCGAGGCAACCGCGAACGTCGAGGTTTACGCCAAGCATGAGATCGTAGGAAGTGAAATCGCCTTAGCTTCCCTTATGCAAAGTATGGGCTTGGATGCGGCGAAGGTCATGGGTTACTTACCTACTGTTGTCATTCCTGATGAACACGGCGACGTTGAGGTTGAGGTTAATGCGGAATCGAATATAGATGGGCACGACGACGTGGACTCAAACGCAAAGGGGCACGGCGAAGAGGATTCGACATCGAATACTTCCGACGCCTGACACGCGACACACGGCACTACTGCTGTCGTCCTGTAGCCTACGAGGCGACACTATGTTGTAGATAGAACGATGTTTGAAACCACTGGGCATACCCCCCATACCCATTGGGTTTTGTGGGGTGGTCTAGGTTCATTGGCTAAATTTTAAAAAATGGTATAAAAGGTTCTATAAACATCAATGAAATCAAGTAGTTATAAGTCATATCAAGTTAGCCCTGGTGAGCCTATTAAGTATCATTTACGTAAAAGTGGACGCGCTATTGTTAGAACTGTCTGTTGTGATTGTGGGTTGGTTCACTTAGAAGAGCTTACACCAAGAAAAGCTTATATTAGGGTAAGGACTTGGCGTGATGATAGATACACGCGAATTGTTCGTAAAACACGGTCTAGTCGTAGGTAAAACAAGGAGTAAATATGTCTGAGTCAAATGCTGGTGCTGGTATTACCATAACAGGAACTAACCTTCCACCACTAAACAATTCAATATCATCTTGTCCTCATTGTGGGTATTGTCCTACTTGTGGTAGACCCAGGAGCTGGTATATACCGCCTGTGCCTTATCAGTATCCCTACCATCCAGGCTATGCAGGTGATACTATTTACCCTCAATTCCAAACATGGTGCTAGAATTACCTAATAGAGAACTAGGCAAAATGGCGTTCTATTTCCCTCGGTTAGCAAGGGGCCACGGTTCATTAAGGCGTGGTTTTTGTAACTCGGCTTGGTGTGATCCTAGTGATCCTAAAGGCCACAGTAAGCATCTACAAGAAAGATTTGAAATCGTGCAAGAGTATTATAATCAAAGGGTAAATGGGCGCACTTACTAAAATACAGGGCAAAACTTCTGATGAGTTAGCTCAAATTCCCTTGGCCAAGCGACAAGAGTATTTACAGGAATTACTCAAACGACGGCTACAGGCACAACAACAAAACCCTATTCTATTCTACCAGGCAGCATCACCGGAAGCGAGAAGTATTCATCTAAGTATGGCGCCGCAGATATTAGCGGTAGGGGGTAATAGAAGCAGCAAAACAGATACAGCATTGGCGGAGATGGTCATACAAATGACTGGTATCGTTCCGCTTTCCCTTGAAGTCGATTATCCTAAAAGTAAACTTAGGGCACCTATTAGAACTAGACTTATAGCCCGAACTACTACTAATACATGGATTTCTGTAATTATACCGAAACTTCAATGGTGGCAATGGAATGGTAAAGGAGAGTTAGGCGGCCCTAATGGACATTGGGGCTGGATACCTCGTGAGTTTCTCATTAAGGGCGATTGGCAAGAGAGTTGGTCTGAGAAATATAAAACTCTGACCTTAACCAATGGTTCTACTATGCAGGTAATGTCACACGAAAACGATGTGACTGAATTTTCTGGTGGTAGTTTTCATTTAATTCTTATAGATGAGGGTATAAATAGTCCTAAATATAGAGAAAATTTAATAAGAACGATGGATGTTAAGGGCCAACTCATAATGGTTATGACTCCACCAGACGAGGAAGCCGCTGCCTGGGATGCTGCATGGACTCACGATCAGTTATATGAGAAGGGTATACCAGGTCCTGAGAAAGACCCTCATATTGATGCTTTTACTTTGTTTACCGAAGCTAATCGTATTTTAGACAAAGAACAAATTGATGCCGTAACAAGTGGGTTGACACCAGTGCAGAAGGAGGTTCGGTTACATGGTCGGTACTTACATCTCAGTGGACGAGTCTATGGCACCTTTTCGGATCGTCCGAGATTATGGTGCCTCCGTTGTAACGGCGTCGTTTTATCAGGGATATGCGGGCACAATGATTCCATATCATTTTGCCACGTCATTGAGCCAGCCGATGAATTTTACCACTGGCCCGTTATCTATGCTTTAGACCCGCATCCTCGTAAACCCCATGCGATGCTTTGGCTTGCTATTGACCCTGCCGATGATTGGTGGCAAATCGGAGACTTGGAAGTAGACGGTGAACCGGAAATAGTTAGAGATAAAGTTTTCGCTTTTGAGAGGTTACATGGATTACATATTGCTAGGCGTCTTATTGATCCCAATATGGCTCAATCTCCTGCTCACGTTGCGGGTCGTAGGGGCATTACAGTCCGTGACGAGTTCGACCATGTGGGCCTGCGTTGCGATCTTGCTGATGATAATCGCCCTACTGCTATCGCTAGAGTTAGGCAAATGCTCAAGCCCGACATTAGAACAAGGGATACCCGTTACCATGTCTTTAGAACGTGTGGACCTACCATACAACAAATGAACCGTTATTCTTGGCAGGAATGGGCTAGATATAGCGCCGATACGAAAGACCCAAAGCCGGTTCCGATGGATAAATATAGTGACTTTCCCACGCTCCTTGGATACATCGGGAACTATAATCCGCACTATGCCAATTTAATGTATGTTGAAAATTACAGTAAACGAGTTGGAAAACGCACAGGAGCTTATTAGAGGAGGGGACGATGCTTTATGGACATAGCGATACGATTCACGGCACACAAGAAGTTAATGTCGAGAGAGACCCCGAAACGGGTGGCGTCATAGCGGTATGGTTTCGTTGTGCTATGTTGCCTTTTACGGATCAAGTGGTGGATGCGGAAAGGATGGAAGAAATGAAGGTTGGTTATCAGGAAAATCCGCCAAGGGGCATTCTCGCCATCGAATTCTCCAAGGAACCGTCGCCAAAGGAATACGAACTTGGTGGCATAGGTCTCTACCCGAAAAAGGAGTAGCAGGAGCTTATTAATGGAAAATGATAATTTCGCCAAAGATCCCGCCAAACCGGCTGGTAGTGAAGATTCGCCCCTAGATGATGCGGTGAATACGGTTTCTAATCGCCGCAGGCGCTCGCTTAAAATAGACAAGGAAAAAGCCGTCGCCTATGTGTTGGAACATCTTGACCAGGACCAAGCACAAATAGCAGATAGGCTGCGACAGCGTAAGGAAAGGTATGCTAAGTATAGAGGTTGGTTGGTAACGAAAGATTGGCCTTGGGATGATTGTGCTAATTTTTGGCTTCCTGTTATGCTGATTTCATCGTTGCAGATTAAAAGCACACTGGAAAATGCCATTAAATCTACTCGTCCTACTATTATCTCCAAGGCACATCAGCGACGTAATCAACCCAAGCAAGTTAATATTGATCGAGTGTTGGATCATCAATTTTACAACGAGAATAATGGTGAAAATAAGATAGATGCACTGGTTAATAACTTTGTAGATGACGAAGCTGTATTTGGTTTTGTCCATTGGGTTAAGGATGAACAAAGCTATCGAGATATTAGAATTCTGCCCGCGCTGGAGCAAGACGCCGATGTAACGGCTCAGTTGTTACAAAATCTACGAGTGCTCTTGCCCACCGTTCGTGACGTTGGTATTGTCCAAACCGATGAAGATGGATGGGAATGGGAAGTTGAATTTGAAGATGATGATAAACGAGTCAGGTCTGCCACAGTTAAGTATTATGAATTAGATGATGGTAAGCTGGAAGCAGAACTTATCTACAATGTCACCGCCTATGATGGCCCTGTAGTAGAGGTGTTGGATTTTGAGGATGTAGTATTCCCGCTTCGTTCGGCTAACCTACAACCTCCATTGTCAGCAAATCCATTAGGCGCTTCTTATGTATCTCGCCTGTGCGTAGAGAACTTAGATAGCATCAAGCGGCATAAACGAAGTGGTGTTTATGATTTGCTCACCGACGAGGATTTGGATAAAATAGAAGCCTCACAATCCTCTATTGGAACAGGTCAACCGGAAGAGAAGTCAAAAGAACAAAAGGATACACCAGACCAAACTGGGTTTTTACATAGCAAACGCACGGATCGTCAAATAGTTGAATGGTATGGCCCCTGGGATGTTGATGGAGATGGCTTTGATGAAGAGTGTATTCTCTGGATAGCCAGAGATGCTAAGGTGCTTTTAAGGGCTAGGATACTTAATGAAGTCTACCCTGGTGTTCCGGCTACCCGCCCTATTGAGTCAGATAGTTTCACTCCCGTTCCTAATAGAATATATGGTATGGGTCTTTTAGAGATGTTAGAGAGCTTTCAGGATGCCATGCAGGCTCTCTTGAATCAACACATAGACTGGGGAACTGTCGTAAATACACCCTGGTTCTTTTATCGAGCATCCAGTGGGATGAAACCGGAAGTTATTAGTCCTGCGCCTGGAGAGGGCATAGCCGTGGATAATCCACAAGATGTTAACTTTCCTCAATTTCCACAAAGAGGTGATGCTTTTACCATCAATACCATGACCATGTTGCAACAATTCGTTGAACGCATAACGGCAAAGAGTGACGTATCATTCGGCAGAGTGCCTGCTGGTAAAGCTAGTGCGTATCGTACTACCGGAACTACTCAACTCCTCTTAGGTCAAAGTGATGCACGTACCGAGCAAATACTTCGTCGTTTATTTCATTTACTTGCCCGTATTTATAGGTTCATGCACCGTTTAAATCAGAAATTTTTACCTGATAAAAAGGAAGTGCGGGTATTTGGCGTACCAGAACAAAGTACAGATGCTTACCTTGAAGTCACCCCAGACAGCATAAGAGCAGATGTAGATATGGAGTTTAAGGCATCTTTGCTTAATACAAACAAACAAGTCCTAGCTGCCGCGTTAAATGAAGCAATCGCTATGTTGGTTAGTCCATTGGCATTGCAGGCTGGTTTGGTTACGCCCGAACAAATTTACAAGTTGTTTAGTGATAAATTGAAATCCAATGACCTCGATCCAGATCAGTATATGGTTCGTCCACCCTCCCAAGGGCCTAAGCTCTTAGCAGAAGAAGTTGAGTCTATACTTATGGCCCATGAAATACCATTCGGGCAACCAATGGAGAATCTACAAGAACATTTACAAAAGCTTCTGGCATTTGAACAATCAGACAATTTTGGTTTTATTCCTGTTGAGATGATACCGGCCTATCAAAACTGGAAGATACGGATACAGACTCTATTGATGGAACAGATGGCCATGATGCAGGCCGCTCAAGGTATGGCACCAGAGTCGCAGCAAGGCGGAGGTGGAGCGGGTGTAGGACAGCAGGCAACACAACCAGGTGGAGCGCCGGTCGTTCAGAACAATGAAATCTCAGAGGGTAGCTTAGATGCAAGCGAAAGGGGTGTTTAATGGATGAAACCTTTCAAGGCATTCGTAATATAAACTTGCTTGGTCCTACGGAAGCTGCAAAGAAGTTCAGAAAGGAAAATAAAATGGAAGCTGATTTTGTTAGTCATATATTGAGTTGGATTATCTTGCACAATGAAAAGGGTGAGGTACTTCACCTTAACCCTAAATACATCAAGTTTTTTGGGACGTTCGATGGCCAAACTATCGTGGATGCCAATGGCTTTAGGTTCATTGCGGTGGATAGTGTAGAGAGCATCATTCAACAGTTAGAAGGCGGTCGTAGGAGTGCTAAGTAATGGCTTTTGTTCGTGAAGATTTTGATGTAGAGGGATTGCTGACTAAACGGGCTACTGCCAAATTAAAGCAACAGCAGGAGCGTCAATTTGTTGGTCAGCGGATGACCGAGTTGGAAAACGAACCCCTTTGGCGCACTTATGTTCAGCATCTAAATGCCCTTAAAGAACCCTATTCGGCGCGAGTGGTTGTTTTAGAAAAGATGCTATTTAATTCCACTTATCTATCGCCAGATGATTTTTCCAAACTGCGTTATGAATTGGCGAAGGATAAAGCCACAGCGGAAACCTTTAAAATTGCTCAGGATTTAGTGCTTAGATTAATAGAGCAGGGTAAAGTTGTAGAGTAAAACGTAGTTTGTTCTTGACATTCAAACGTCGTTATGATATACTAATTATAAGATGGCAAAAGCGTTTTGCCACAGCATCGCCCTCGCTATAAGTAGGGTGCGAGATTCCTAACTCAAAATTGGAGGTTTAAGTATGGCCGTACTTAATGAGGACGAAGGCCAAGCAAATGAGGGTACTAAAGAGGGTACTAATGAGGACCCAACTACTGACTCTACTGTAATTGAAGATTCACCGGAGGGTGAAACAGAAGTAACGGGAGACGATGATGAGGGGCCTCCTGGTGGTACTGATGGTACTGCCGTTTATGCCAGGAAGCAACACCAAGAAGCTAAACGACTGGCAAGACAACTTTCGACGGAGCGAGAGGGTAGGATTAGATTAGAGGAGCGTTTAAAGGCGCTTGAATCCACCCGCACCGTTAAACCAGAAGTAAAGGTTTGGTCTGCCGCTGAGGTTAAACAGGGAGTTGACCAAGGGCTTATTACTCCTTACGATGCTACCGTTTACCTTGCCAACACTACGGCAAAGGAAACTTACCGTAAGTTAGAGGGGGAACGGCAGCAAAGGGAAGCGGAAGCAGGACCATTAACAGCGGCACAACAAGAGATAGATCAATATTTGACCGCCGCGCCCTATTTAGCCGATGATGGTGATCCTCGCACCCAGAAGGTGGTAGATGTTTATAACCAAATTCGTTATAAATATAACCTACCCGACAATTTGGTAACAAAAGCTATGGCTGTAAGACAATCATTAGGTCCGGTCAGTAATTTACAGAAAAGGCGTACATCCGATACACTAACCAGAGATGGTGCTAATTTCCATGCTGTACGGTCTGGTGGAGGCAGTCTTAACAATGAAGTGTCAAATGATGCTACTTTGTTGGCTAAGGCACCTGCACACTTTAAGGAGAACTGGGAAAAGTTCCATACTCCAGTAAAAGATCGTATCATGGAGATTAAAATCCACAACAAGAGACATCCTACAAAGTAATGCCTTTTGTTGATAGTTTAGAACATCCTGGTCGTAGAACTACCATTAAAGGGTATCAATCTCCGGCCTCTTGGTTAACTGATCTAGTCACCCTTCGTAAATTTATTATACTGTGTTCGTTTTGTCGTACTAAGTTTAACCATCGAAAGAATCGTTATAGGCGATTCTACTGTCAAGATATTACTGGCAAAACTGATGGATTTCAAGTTAATGGTCGTTGCGACGCATGTAAACAGAATACTGTTTTATTGAACGGTGGTTCGGGGTATGTTGCCGAGGAACTTTATTCTCAAGTATGCGAAGAGCCTTCTAGTATAAGAAGGGTAAATGCGAGGGCCAAAAACTACGCAAAGTCAATATGGTCTGCCTGTAATCAAAAATAAATAAAAGGAGTTTTCAATGATTTTAGCTTATCCAATGTCGGGCGGCGCTGAGAACGTAAGGAAGTTCAAGGTTGGTATTTCCTTTACTGTCGCCGGTGTGCCCGCTATTATGAGTGCAACCCTTCCTGGTGTTGTGCTTCCTAGTACCACTGTCGCTGCTGATGCCATTGGTGTCACTACCGATACAGGTACTTATAGTACTACTCAAGGTGATGCAGAAGGTTTAGTTTCTGTTATGTGGCGCCCAGATAATGTTTACAAGGCGCTAATGAGTGGTGCGGCTGCTGCCGGTACTGCTTTGGTGAAGTTGGTTAATACTGCTGTTGATACTGCTGGTCTTACTGTAACTGATGCCGATGTCGGTACTGCCGATATGGACGGTGGAACGCTCATTTGTATCAAAGGAGCAAACCTTAGTCAATCTCGCGTGGTTACTACCTTTACTTCCGGTGCCTCTGTTGCCGTCACCGTACCATTCCTTAATGACATTGCCATAAATGATGAGTTCATCCTTATCCCTTATGCTGATGTTGGAACGGGTGCTGCCGGAGCCGATGGTAACTCCGCCGTTCAGCTTACGTCGGATTTGGCCGGAGCTAATGCAGTTATCGCGTCTGGTACTGGTATTAACGTTGTTGTAGTTGAGGTAGTAGTTGACCCAGATGATCCTACGACTAAGAGCTATGTACTCTTTAAGTTGGCCGATCATGTCTACGACATTGATACAATATAAATAGTTGATTTTAGTTTGGGCCAGTGTAGGGGCCTACGATGCTTACACATCTTTAATTAGATTTTAGGAGAATTGAAATGGCTTTAAGAAGTGAAGCCTGGATCGAGACTCTCGATGCTCGATTCCAGAGAATAAAAAATGAGGAGTACGACCAGCCGAAAGACTTGGTTGAACGCCTCTATGAAATGCCTGCTCCCTCACGTCAACCGACTGAGAGATTCGGCGCTTCCGGTGCTTATGGAGAAATTCCTCGGTTTACCGGAACTTTAACGTATGGTGATATTTTTCCTAGCTACAATGCGTTGATTACTCCATTAGTTTTCGCTGCTGGTTTACAGATTGAGCGAGAATTGCTGGACGACGATCAGCATAATTCTATTGAAGGAAAGCCACGGTCGATGAGTCGTTCCTTGGCTACCCTTCGCAAGAAGCATGCGCTTCGTCCTTTTAATCAAGCGTTTAGTGTGGATACTTTTTTCTATACCAATAGCGAAAACGTAGCGTTAGTTTCTAACTCCCATACCACCAGGGCATCCGGCGTTTCTACGGCGGCTGGATTTGATAACCTTATCACTTCCGCCTTTAGCGCCGTGGCGCTGGAAGCTGCTCGCATTCAGTTTAAGGGTTTTAGGGACGATAGGGCGGAATTGACTGACCTTGATCCAAGGCTTATCATTTACCCTACTAGTCTTTATGGTCGCGTTCACGAAGTCGTTAAAAGCGACAAGCGGCCTGGAGAACTGGAAACGGCTAATGTTCATAGTGGTCAATATGAACTACTTGAACATTCTATGCTCACCTCTAATGTAAACTGGTCCTTGGTTGATCCTAGTGCGATGAAGTCTGATGGACTTATCTGGATTGACAGGGATAAAGGTGAGTTGGACTTTGTTGAGGACTTTGAAACTTTCCTTGGCAAATGGCGACTCCGTTCACGATGGGGAAACGGGCATAGAAATTGGAGGTGGATCATCAGTGCGCAAGTGGCATAAATGGTAACTGAAACCTGCATGGGGCGAGAAGTTCATCACTCCTCGCCTCATTTAGGCAAAAGTAAAGCAAAGGAAATGTTGCGTCATGGTGAGGTGCGTGGTAAACCTCTCACTAAAAAGCAACGTGGATTGTTTGGTGTTATAGCTAGTGGTAAGAAACCAAGGAAGAAGATATAACATGGCAAAGAAAAAGAAACGTAAGCGAGGTTATTAATCATGGCACATAAAGGTAACTATGGAGTAAAGACTGGCACCAAAAAGTTCAAAACTGATTTTGGTGTAAAAAGCGGGCCTTCGCCACAGAGAGGCACTAAGTACCCGCAGGTTCGCGTATCCGTTCAATCTACTTTGGTAAAGTAGCTTTGAGGCATATCGTAATCATATTGCATGGCATAGAAGCCCTTCCCTCTGATGTCCTTTGGTCGGAAGAGTTGGCTTGGCGACTTTCTCCTTTATGTCCTGCGCTAGAAATACATTCAAGGAAGTATGGCTATGTTAGTGGCAGCTCTGTCTGGTGGAATTGGGGCTTTAAGCGAGATCGAGTTGTAGACCATGAAGCTGAATACTTTGATAGACTGCGGAAAGACATAGGAAGAGATGCTAAAGTTTCCATCATCTGTCATAGTTTAGGTGGATATGTCGTTCATAAATTACTTGAACGAGGTTTTAGTTTTTATCGGATCATTGAGCTTTATGGTGCGGGTGACGAGAATCAAGACTGGTCGGTAATAGAGAATAACTTTGATAGATTCTATGTTTGGTTCTCCCCGAATGATGAAATTTTACCAAAGTCGAATTTCGGTAAAATTGGCCTAGTTGGGCCAACTAATAGGCACCCTAAAGTAGTTCGTGTGCGTACCAAAGATGGACATACAAGCTGGATGGAGGACGCTGAGATGTATAGTAGGCTACCCATTTGGAAAGAGCAGTTGGAGGATTAATGACGAAACACACAAAAAAGTTAGGTGTTTTGCTGGCTAGTGTCATATTGCTGAGTTCGTGTGCTGTGACCTTGAAACAAACTACCCTACACATGAAACGGGATTGGCTGGAGATTCGACAAAAGGTTATCGTTGCTTATAACGAGGGCAAACTCGATGCCGAAACCGCCCTGGAATTTATCAATGTCGATGAAGCCTTTCAAGTGACTTATAGCAAGTTAGTAGATAAGATTCTATCGGATGGTGACGTAAGCGAAGATGAGATTGCTTATTTACAAGGGTTGATTACAGCTTGGCGCGACAAGATTCCCTAATAATGGGACAACACAATAACCTAAAAAAGGAAATAACATGAACCCTGCCGCAATTATTGGTTTGCTAATAGGTATGAAGCAATTATACGACCAAATTGATTCCATGTATAGTGACTTCCAAAAAAGTATAGATGCTTCTATTAGTGCGGGTGATTTGAAATTAGAATCGTTGAATGAAACTATAGAGAAATTAAAAAATGAAGGTAAGGTTTCCAGGGAATTTGTATTCCCAAAGAAGCCCGAATAGCCGTAGAGTGGCTCGGCCCACCAAAAAGGAGTTACTATGAGTAGAGTTGTATTTCCCACCGCAGGCGGTGGAGTAGGCGAGAATTTCATGCCCTCAGTGACCAGCGAGGGGGCAGATTTATATGTTGTGAGTAAGGATAGGGGTTCTGATAGTAATGATGGCAAATCAGCTGACAACCCACTTCGGACAGTCCAGAAGGCTATTGATTTGGCCACGGACAACCGACTTACAGTAATTAGGGTTGAGCCAGGCGAGTATGATGAAGCAGTCAATGTCAATAAAAGGCGCATTGCAATAGTTGGCGATCCTCGTCATCCTAGTGTCACTCGCATAACTGGTGATGGGTCCACGACCAGGGCGTCTGTTTACGTTGGTGATGGGTTTTTGAGCGGATTCGTTCTTGCCAACGTTGGTGTAGATACTGGTCCTGCTGCTATTGCATCTTTGGCTCGTCCGGCGATTCATTTGGTGACTAACGACACCGGAACACTAGGCGCTGAATCAGCTGATTATCACTTCTATCTCAAGAACATTTCAATCATCTCTGATGGCACTCCCATTGCGGCTCTCTATCTTGAAGGCGCTACGGTGGGTGTGGTTGAGGATTCAACCTTTGCTGGTTGTGATCTTGGTATAGCTTTTGGTGGAGGTGTGAATAACTTTCCTGCTGACATTTACTTTAAGAATATTAGGTTTTATAATAATGTCAGGGCAGATGTAGCTTCTGTAAATAGTAATGCTGTCGGTGGACACCCTACGGCATTAGCACTGGCTACGATTGGGACGCTGGATAGTGTCAACTTCGACCATCCTATGTTTTTGGACGTTGGTGGAACTCCGGTTACTAACTATGTGAACCTAGAGGTTACTACGGCAACTAATGTTGTTTTTAGTGATGCTAGATTTGCCAGGGACGTAGCCGATGCTACCCTGATGCAGCTTGGAACAAACATCGTAGTTCTTGGACATAGCCCTGCTGGGTTAGAGTCCTTTGTCGCGGCGTAATTTATAGTTTAATGGTAAGGTGTGTACTGAACATGCACACTTTACCGTTTAAATACTAATAGGAGGACAAATGGCATTTGTTGAAAAGACCGATACTGTACAAGAGGTATTAGATCGAGTAAAACAGGTTCGTAATGTCGCTCAAAAAGGCAAGATTGTAACGCCTGCCGTTCGATTTACCACCCTTCATGAGCGACAGGAACTTGAGAAGGAATATAAAGAAATTGATGGCGTGCTTAATGCTCCACCCTGGGTTAAGGAAAATGTTACCCAAGCACAAAAAGAAGACCTTTACACTAGGCGAGATGGCATTGAGGCTTCACTTGCTGCCAATAGCCCACCTAAGCTAGAAGGTAAGACTAAAGATGTTTTAGCTGCCCGTCTTAATGTCCTTGATGCTCAAATTAAGGTAGGTATGCTTAGTGAGGAAGAGATGTGGCGCAACCCTGCTGGTTCCGTTGATCGTCATCGTAAATGGGAAGCGGCAAATAAGGATAAAATACTTGAGCGTAGAAACATTCTCATTGCGCTTGAACCTGATTCCGATGATGTAGAGCGTACCTCTGCTGAGGTACTTCGACCTCAATTTGCGGCTCGTGGCGTACCAGCTACCTTTATGGCCGATGCACAGTTACCAGGGCATTTTGCCCAGTCGCCGCAATCGAAAGAGAACTTTGAAAAGGTATTCCCCGACTCGCCTACTATTGATACTCCATTGAAACAACTTGAACGGCAAGAAGCAGAAAAACGGGCCTACCATAAAAATCAGGGTAGGACCGATGCAAAGGAATAACTTAAATGGCTTATCCATTTCTCATAGATGAAACTTTTGACGATGGTACTAGAGGTAACTTTGATGCCGAGACCGATGGCGGTTCGGCTTTAGACTTTCCTCATTACAAGGAACTTTCCAGGTTTGGTCTCTCTCCTTGGCGAGGCACTCATGCGCTGAGGGCTAGTCTTAGTGGAGCCAATGACGCCTATATCGAGGAACAGACGGCTATAGTTGGTCAGTCTCCTATCAGTCTATGGTTCCCGCTTCTTGTGGCTGCGGACTTCACCATCGACGACGGCGACAGGGTCAATGTGCTTGAGGTTAGGTCCACTGACTCAGTACCAGAGGCTTTTGTGGCGGTGAGACGAACTGGGGCTAATTACGAGTTAGTGGTGGGTGATGGAGTAACGGTTCAACGAAACTATGGAACCATCACGAGAAGTAATAGCCGGTGGTATCAGATAGAACTTACCGTGAATAGAACGGCTGGCACCATTGATTGGTATGTAGATGGCGGGCAAGTTGGCTCTCAGATTACAGCTCTGTCTATCGATCCTCTCACTACACTTAGGGTAGGTGCCCCAGCAGGCACATCGGCTGGTGATTCTGGAACCCTTTTGATTGGTGGATTGGTTGCTGATGACCTACGAATCTTCCCTCGGCTTCGCTTTGCTGCAGAGACGGTTTGGGTTACTCGTGACATTACAGCATACCTTGGTAATGGAACCATTGACTCGGTGAACTTTACCTCTACAGGAACCGATGGAGTTCTTACTATTCTCGATGTAGATGTATTTGAATCAAGTATCGCCACTTTCAGCAGGGAACCTATCATTTATCTTCGTAACACAGAGGCCAATGCTCAAGTACCTGGACAGAACCTTCCCGTTTCATTTCAAAGGGGTGTCTATGTTCAGCTTGCCGGAACCAACCCGCAAGCTTGGATTAGTTTGAAAGATGGTGGTTCTGGTATCGTTAGATCACAGAGTAACTATATCGATTTAGCTAGGAAATAACTTTGGATACATATCCAACTTCGCCTACTGCTGCTCATGTGTGTTTACATGAACACAATGGAGAGGGGGGGGGTAGTGTCGATAAAATTCCTATTGGTACTATGAACAATCCTTTGGTGGTAGCCGTTCATAGCTCGCCACTTGGTTTAAGCCCCAATACTTTAGTCTTAATCGATTCTTTAGCTTTAGCAGTTAGTGCCCTTGCTGATATTAGTGCCATTGGCAATGCAGAACTTACTCCCATCGAAAAAAATCAATTACGTGTTATTTTAGCCTCTCGTATTAGAACTTTAATGACTCAAATTTGAAGGAGATTTAATGAAACTATTTACATTACTACTGGCTAGTCTATTCCTTAGCGGCTGTGGAGCTATTTGGCCAGGTGGACCTGGACTCTTGACTCCAGAGGTTATCAAAGAACTTAGAGAAGATAAAGCTAGTGTATGTTTTGTTACCCAGGGCGGGCCTGTTGCTGTCGCATCCGGTATTATAGCACTTTGTAGAGCTAATAGTGACGGCCATTCTACGCTGGAAGTGACCCCCGAAGGCAGTCTAAAAGTAGATCATAACATCGTAAAATCCAACTAACATGAAAATGAGATTCCCTGAGTTGGTTGCTTGTCGAAACATTACTTATAAAAGGGCTTTGCAAGGTAAATTAGATCAGCTTGAACGCAAGTTATTTCAAGCCGTAGTAACAGTACAAGCAACAGTAACAATGCTTAAACGGGTTGGAACAGAACAAAGGCGATGGAAACTAGGGGATACCCCAGAGGAGTAAATATGCCGAGTCGTAAAGTTGGCGCGGGCGCTTTGGCTGGAGCCATTGCGGGTTTAGTTATTTGGTCCATTAGTATATTTGCTGGAATTCAAGTGCCAGCAGAGCAGGCAATAGGGCTATCGGTAATACTAACATTCATCGTTCAATACTATGTAAAAGATGCTGAGTAGAGAGAGGAAACAACATGGACTTGCGTAGCGAGGTATTATACTCTCAGATTCGGGTTAAAACTCCACAGGCCGGAGGATCGGGTACTATCATCTATAGTAAAGGCGCTTCCACTTATATTCTCTCTTGCTATCATGTAATAAGTGGAGTCGTCTCAGTAAAACGTGAATGGGACTCTAGGTTAGGCAGAGATCATAAACGTGAATTTCGTCAAGTTGTTGGTTGTGAATTCTTTGAATATGAAAATATACCGCATGGCAATCGGCCCATTAACTACTCGGTAGATGCCGATCTTGTAGCATGGGATAGAGATCACGATCTTGCTTTATTGAAGTTACGAACTAACAAACAAGCTAAATATATTGCCAAACTTCCATTGCCTAACGATGTTGTAAAGTTTGACGTTGGCGCGAAACTAGCTGCTGTAGGATGTGCCCTTTCACATGATCCTATTCTAACAGAAGGCATTATAACTCATCAGGGCGACGAAATGGATTTTAAGGATTATTGGATGGGTTCTGCTCAAATTATATTCGGCAATTCCGGCGGAGCTGTATTTTCTCCGTTGGATAATATTTACAACTTCGTCGGTGTTCCATCCAAGGTAGCCGTAGTTGGATGGGGCAGCCCCGTTACTCACCTTGGTTATTTCTCACCAGTTTCACGCATTTACAAATTCTTCGAGGAGCAACTTTTCCATTTCCTTGTTCCTGGACACGAACACACCGAAGAAATATGCGCCAAAGAACGCATCAAATTGGTAGAGGAAGAGGCTAAACGAACAATAAATGATGACCTTAATGCCCCTCCATTATTGGATGAGTAAATGAGCGCATCTACCATACCTACAGATTTGGCGGATTTACGCCGCGATCTAATAACACGAGTATCCGATGTTACCGGCAATACAGATGTCAACACTCTTGCCGATAGGTTGTTGAATACTGCCCTCCATGATATTCACATGGACCCCAATATTCAACCATATTGGGCCGTTCGTAGAAATACCCTACTTACCCATGCTCCTTATTCTACTGGCACAGTAGATATTACCGCCGCTGCACGAACTACAGTCACTGGAACATCTACACTTTGGAATACTGCCGTAACTGGTATGGGATTTAATAATACCAGGGTAGGCGGCAAAATGACCTTTCAAGGTAGTAGTGAAGTTTTTGAAGTATCCGCCATTGTTAGTGATACCTCTATAACCTTACTACAACGTTGGCTCGGTAGTGCCCTTGATGATGCTACCTATACCTACTATGAAGATGAGTATGCCTTGGAAAGTGACTTCCTTCGTCCTGTAGACTTGCGTAATTTCTCTACCGATTGGTCCATTCCACTTCTAGGTCCAATGGACTTTCGGCGCAAGTATGTTCGCAACTCTATTACCGGCCAGCCTCAGTTTGCTACTGTCTTCCAGTTAGCATTTTCCGGTGGCGTGTCGCCTAGACATAGAGTAGCCTTTTATCCGGCACCGGACGACGAATATAATATACCATATAACTATATTACATCGAATTTAGCCGTTAGTTCAGCGGGCATAGAACAGGCCCAACTTAGTGCGACTACTGATGAACCTATCATACCACTTGGCTTTCGTCATGTCATAGTCTTACATGCTCTTTATAATTGGTATAGAGACATTGGCGATGATGGGCGTAGTCAGGAAGCTAAAGCCGAGTATGTAGACGTGATGCAACGTATGTTAGGCACTACCAATATGGGTAAGGATAGACCGAGGATTAGACCAACTATAAGCAGGTATCTACCACGTAGTGCGCCCATAGGCAGGTTTGATATAAACAACAGATTTGACCAGATGAGAGATTGGAAATAATTATGCGTGAACTAGATGCTATCTTAATTTGCAAAGATTGTGGTTGCATGGCTTACAGGCTCGAACTAGAACCAATTATAAACGAAAAAACCGGCGAAGAATCTTGTGCTAAAAGGCATGTAGTTGAACCCTATTATGCTGGCCAAAAACCATGTAATGATCCATCTAATTTGTCTTGTCCAGATTGTCATGGTCCTCTAATCAGGAAATAAATATGGCTGATAGATTTAATTCAACCGTTATTCAATTTAAGGGTGGTTTTGCTACAGACCAAGCGCCACAAGTTCGACAACAAACCTTTCTAAGCGCCGCTGAAAATATAAATTATGAAGCAGCTAATTCTATCCGTAAATTTGGTGGTACTGCCCGTATAAATAGCACAGTAATAACAGGCACTCCATCTATCATAGGTATGTACGATTTTTGGGTGGCCGGAACGGCTGGAACATTTACTCGTCGTTTTGTGTCAGCAACCAGCGACTCTAAAATCTATGCTGATATTACAGATGGACAGACTGGAGTAATGACTGATATAACCGGCTCGGCAGTTATCACGGTAAATGCCATGCCGGTATTTGCTCAAGCAAGAGATAATCTACTTTTATTTACCGATAAAAACGATACACCACTTACTTATACAGGAACTGGAAATGTTAGCTCTCTTGGAGGGACTCCTCCAGTAGGCAGAGGAGCAACTTTACACGTTAATAGACCTTGGGTATGGGGAGCTAATGCCAATCCTTCCCGCATCACCTACGGCTCTTCCACTTCCATCAGTGACTACACTGGAGCAGATACAGGCACTATCGATATTGACCCAGAAGATGGTGATAGAATAGTAGGTGCTGTTCCCTATAAAAATAATTTAATCGTTTTTAAGGGGCCAAATAAAGGAAGTATTCATATCATTAATGGTCGAACACCTTCTACCTTTGTTCGAGATGTTTTAGTTAGGGGCATAGCATTACAAACTCATAATTCAATCGTGCCAGTATTTGATGACATTTGGTTTATGAGTAATAGAGGCATTCATTCACTTGCCGCAACAGAAAAGTTTGGTGATTATGCTGGCATTGATCTTACTCGTTTTTTGAAGGAATATTTTAGAGTAGGCATTAATCGTAATCGTTTAGATAGAGTATGGGGAGTTCACTATCAACACAAAGCAGCCGTAATATGGGGGTTGACTCCATCGGGTGCGGCAAGTAATACTCAGGCATTTGGTATTAGTCTAGTTAATCAAGAAACCGAAGGGCTTAGACCCTTTGTTATAAATAGGCCTTGTCAATCTATTGCCATACGAGTAAATCCTACGACTGGGATTAATGAATTAGTATTTGGCTCGAATGATGGATTTTTACTTCGACAAGATTTACAAGACAGAAGCCTTGCTGGTGGCGCTGGTTTTAGTTTTAGAGTTTTAACGCCTTCAATTATATTGGGAGAAGTTGATTCTCAAGGTAAGCCAAAAGCAGATCAACCAGTACAATTACATCGTATATGGTTACGGTCTCGCCCTACTGGTGAATATAATATAACTGTTAATGTTTACAGAGATGGTTATGCCCCTGAGGCGTATACATTTGGTCAAGGAACACAAGGGTTCATACTGGGAACAAGTCTACTTGGAACAGGACGTTTAGGTGGAGGCACCCTTCAAACTGTAGTAAGAAGGGCTACTGGCAGAGCTAGAAGTGTTCGATTGGAAGTCACTACTACAGCTAATAGTTTCGACGCCGAGCTTTATGAAATAGGAATAGACTGGACTGCTACCGCGCCCAGTATGGCGGCAAATCTTCAAGAATCCAGTGATGTGAGTGGAGCATAGTTGTGGCACTTTCAAGATTAAAGACATGGATTAGTGGCGAAATACTCACACATACCGACCTTAATGGTGAATTTGATAATTTTCTTAATAATGCCTCGTCTTTAATCTCTCCTTGGACTAGTAACATAGATGCCGGAGGATTTAGACTTACCGCTGTCGGCGCTGGTTCTATAGGTTCTCCTTCTTTACAACCTACTGGAGATACCAACACAGGTATTTGGTTTAGCGCCGCTGATACCGTGGATGTTTCTACAGGAGGCGCTAGGGCACTTCAATTAGGCGCTTCATGGCTACTTGCTGCTTCCCCAGAGGATTCGCGCACTGATTCTGTAGACGTAGTAGGAGAGATTCGCAGCACTACCTCTTCTACGCCCACCGCTGGCATTGGAACTGGAGTAAAATTTACCGCCGAAAGCGCAGACGAGAACCCTAGTGATGTAGGAGAAATAGATTTTGCATTTAGTGACGTGACAGCCGCTTCCGAAGATAGTCGTATGGATATTTTACTTCGTACGGCTGGCGCGGTGTTGGGAACTAGGTATAGATTCCAGGCAACAGGAGCTTTTAATGGTATTTTTACTCATGCTAATACTGCTGCTAGAACATATACATTCCCTGATAGCGACTTAACGCTAGGTGCTGTCGCCTCTAAAGGCGCTTCCACCATAGTAGCCGATTTTACCACAACGTCTACTACATTCACAGATGTAACTGGGTTAGCCTCTACTATCACGACTACGGGAGGGCGCATTTTAATTATATTCTCTGGTGTGCTCAGTAATGCCAACTCTGCGGCTGGCTCCTTTTTGACTGTTACTCTTGATGGAACTAATTTGGGTGGAACGAATGGTTTGGCACAAATAGAAACGAACTCGGCGGACTCAGCGGAGAACAGCTCGTTTTCTTTTCTTACTGCCGCTCAATCTGTCGCATCACACACCTTTCAAGTTCAGATCAGGGCAGATAGTGGAACGGCTAAACTTAGAGGAAACCCAACCGGCTCCCTGATAGTGGTGGAGATTTAAGTGGCACTGACACGAATCAAAACTTGGATCACGGGTGAGGTGCTTACTGCCAGTGACTTAAACAGTGAGTTTGACAATCCTATTAACAATGCTTTATCATTGATTTCGCCCCTTACTGGTAATTTAGATTTTAATACTACCAGGCTGCTTACCGCAGGTCCGTTAGTAATCCACGTATCACCGGAAGATTCCAGAACCGCTACTGTAGATATAGCCGCAGAACTTAGATCGACTACAAGTGGGACTCCAGCAGCAGATATTGGGACAGGACTTCTGTTTAGCACAGAGTCAGCAGATGAAAATCCATCCGAGGTAGGCCGTTTAGACTTTGCTTTTAGTGATATTACAGCGGCCTCAGAAGATAGTTATGCCGACCTTTTGCTTAGAGTGGCCGGTAGTGCCCTGGAAACCAAGTACCGTTTTGCTTCTACTGCGGGCGCAGGTTTTCAGGGAACGTTTACTCACGCAGCATCAGCCGATAGAACTTGGACTTTGCCTGATGCTACTGTGACCTTAGCATCTCTAACAGGGACTGAAACATTTACCAATAAAACGCTTACCAGTCCAACGATCAATACACCAACCATACCAGCGACAGAATGGACTAATGCCACGCACGCTCATACATCTGCTGCTACTGGTGGTAGTGTTAGCACAACGGTTCAACAAAGCACAGTTCGTAAAACCACGGCATTTACCACAACGTCTACCACTTTTGTGGATGTCACGGATCATAGTATTACAATGACTACAGGTGCTAGACGTGTATTACTTACATTTACTGCTTGTTTTTCAAATAATACGAACGCCGCTGATGTGTCTGTAACATTCGATATAGATGGAACTGATGCCGGTGGAACCGAAGGATTAAATAAATTAACATCGGCGGCGGCTGACCTTAAAACAATGGGTGCTATCGTGTATTTAACCGATGTGCTCACGGCCGCTTCTCATACGTTCAAGGTAAACCTAAAGAATGGTGGTGGAGCCGATATAGCTAATATTTTCGGCAATCCAAGTTCCGTTTTTAGTGCAGTAGAAATATTACCAGCATCATAGGAGTTTAAATGGATCTACACGTAACTATATCTAAGCCAATCAATCTAGGTAAATTGACAAAGGAGCTAAAAGCTTTTTCTAATCAGGTTACGGGACTAAGCCTCAATGCTGACACCGACCTGACAGTGCATGGAGCAGATGGGCTTAATGAGCAGGATGTTATGACACTTGTTAGCGCCCATGTCATGCCACCTCCACGAAAAACCAGACAGGAGCTTAAAGTCCAACTGGAAAATGCAACAGGCCTTGTCGAGATTAAACAGGCCATTAAAGACCTACTAGATTTATAGGAGAATTAACTTGGCATTATTTAATGATATATTACAGGCCGTATCTGGGGCGGCAGGTATAGGTATCGGCACTCAGATGTTAACTCAGGGCGGCGGAGGCGTTACCAGCCAAAGAAGTTTTACACCTGGTCCTAGTCCAGCGGAACAATCTAGCCTACAAATTGCCAGGGCCATACAACTAGCCAACCTACAACAGGCTGGTTATGACTTCGCGCAGGGGCCTGGAGGCGAATTAACATTAATACCACGAGCAACAGCACAGTCACAATTTGAGCAACAGTTCGGCCCTCAAATACAAGCAGGGCTGCAACGAGAATTAGGTGGTCCTTCTCTCAGTCCTTTAGGTGGCGCTTTGAATCGTCAAGCAATGGCGGGAGCAACTGGTAGACCGCAGTTTGATAGAGAAGGACTTATTAAACTCATTCAACAAAAGCAAGGAGTTCAACCAAGTCAGGGGTTGGGATTAGCTCCAGGCCCATCTCCTGTAACGGTAGGTCCAGTAAGCAGCGCCGCTAACTTTTCCAATTTTCCAGCTTCATTAGGACAACAAGCCGGAGGTAGTGGTTCCTCGTTTTTAAGTAATCTTCCTTTGATAGCAGGAGGAACGACAGGCGCTTTGTCTCTTTTGAAGTTACTGTCACCATCATCGTTTAGTTCTCTTTTTGGCGGCACTAATACATCACCGCTTACTCAGAATGAACTAGGTTTTGCTCAATTCAAAGACCAACAAGCGGCAGGTGATTTTGATAGTTTCTTCTTCGTCCCTGATGACGAGTTTGATGCCACCTTTGGAAGTTCTTTCGATCCTAGTTTTGTCAATTCCTTTGGGGGTTTTGGTGACTTCTCCGATCAAGCATTTAATTTTGCCGATCAAGGATTTGGTATCGACATTAATCCATAGGTAATATAGATGCCATATATCAATTCTCGCACAGGACAAGTTGTTCAGGCATTACCAACGGGGGGTAGGTTAATACAACGACAAGTACAACAACAGACCTCTGGAGGAGGTATAAGTCCATTTCCCTTCATTAAGCAGGGGTTGAATCTAGGTGGTAAATTCCTTGGTGGTACTGGTCGTAATGTTTTAGGTGGCCTTGGGAGCCTGGCTGGATTAGGGCTTAGTATAGCCAATAAAAGTCCTGGCGGTATCGTTAGCAGCTTAGGTTCATTGGCTAATTTTAGTGCTCCTTTGGCACAAGGCTTGGGCCTAGGCACCGTTGGTTCCACTTTTGGTGGCTCCCTTGCTGCTGGTGGACAGGCATTACTCGCTGGAGCATCTCCAATAGGCGCTGGGGCTGGTGCAGCTGGAACTGGTTTAGCTGGAAGCCTAAGCTCTATTGGTAATCTTGCTATTCCTTTCGGCGCTATTGCCGGAGGGTTTAGCTTTGCCAAGTCGTTTACAGATGCAAAGAGATTAAAAGGAGCACAAAAAGAATTTAAGCAAGGACAGGGAATAATGAGGCGCTTGGGAGAGGAACAAGCACAGGGCCTTCCACTTGCCGTTGATGATTTAAGATTTGTTGGTTTTCAACCAAATGACAAGAGCGGAGATATAGTTAAAGATGCCGAAGATGCAGTAGCGACGATGTTAAATAGGGGCCAAGCACCACAGATGTACAAAGGTGAATACGTTACTCCGCTTATTGTCAGGTACTCCAATGCCCTGGAGCCAGGTTCTAAAGGCCAAGGGCCTAGCGTGTTAGAATTTGGGGAGCCACAGCAACTTCTGGTTCGTGTACCGGCTAGTCAGATATTGCGAGCACCATCAGGACGCTTCATCGGGCAGGAAGCAAAATCCGAGACAAGGGAGAAGCGACAAGAGGCTCAAGATCGGCGCAGGGAACGTAGTGGGCGCAGTAATAGAGATGATAGAGATTAAGGATTAACTTATGGCAATCTTCCAAAACATAGAAACTTCACCAGAGATGGCTCAGCTTCTACAACGAATGGTTCAGAGTGGAGATCAGGGTTGGCTGAACGTCGCACAACGCATAGGTCATGGAAGCGAGTTTCCAGGCGAAGACCCGCTTAGTGTACTAAAACGTATAATGTCACCTGGTGAGTTTAGCCGATTGATGGGTACTCCTCAAGCAGGACCACAAGACCTTGGTGGTATGTCCGACGCAGATTTAATGTCCACCGCGCAGGGCTTGGGTATCGATACGGCACAATTTAACACGCCTGTTAGTCCTGTCGATGCTGCCTTGCGTGATGTTAGCGCCCTTAATGTAGATCGTGGAACTGTTGATATAGGAGCAGATGTTAGAGGCGAAGTAGCTAATATATTCGAGCCGCAACGACAACAATTTTTAGAAGAACTACGGCGTAATACAGTGGAACTTGCCGGACAACGTGGTTTGGGCTTTGGTGATGCCGATATACCTCAACGGGTAGCTGAACGGTTATCTACCGGCCTGGCTGGTTTTAGGGGCCAAGAGGCACAAAGCTTACTTCAATTAGCGGAACAGGCGCGTCAAAATAGATTACAACAGACACAACTGAGAGAACAAGGGCTACAAGGTAGGGCTGGATTTTTTGAAGGGCAAAGACGGTTTGAGAATCAATTTGCACAAAACCAACAAACAGGTAATCGTCAATTTATGTTAAATCTTGCCGATTTTCAAAACCGACTTAGGCAACAGGCCTTTGCGAATAGGCAAGCTATAAGCGGGCAATTCGGCGCAACTGGTTTAGGATTGGCGGGCACGCGAAGCCCTAGTGGGTCTTCATCCTTTAATCCGGCTAACCAGTTTAGTCAAATGGGAACCGGCCTAAATACATTAGGCACGGGGCTACAACAACTAGGCGGTTTGCTGGGATTTTAGGTGAAATATGCCACATCAATCACAAACAGAACTACCCAAACTTACTCCGCCTAATCCTTTCGCCGATGTCGCTGCCGCCATTCAGGGTAAACCAAGTCCAACGAGGGAGTTTGAACTACAGAACATAAATCGTAAATTAGCGCAAGCACAAGAAGGGCGCGCCCAAGGTCAAGAGCACAGGGAAATAGCGGATCATCGGCTTAAACAGTTTAGCGCCATTAGTACCATCGCTAAAGTTTTTGGCACTATTGGTGCTCATGTAGATCCTGCCTCTAAAGATGCTATGGCAACGACTTTGGCCAAAGAGGCGACAACTGATGGATTGCCTGTAACCGACCCTAAGTTTTTTAGGGCATTGATGGAACAACCACGAGAAATGTCACAATTCTTGGATGGTTTTGTCCAGTCGATTCAACAGGGTCGTCCAGTTGTGCAGGCGCTACAAGAGGCATCTAAGAACATAAGCGATCCAGAAGTAACCAAACTGATCGGTAATGTATTTCAAAAACATATTGAACAGGCCGGACAGCCCACAAAGCAAACGACAAAAAGCATCGATACAGAAGACGTAATTGCCTTCAAAACTAGTGGTGGTAGGATACGTGGGGCATCATTGCCAACGGACTTTACACTGTCCCAAGCAAAGGCTTTTATAAATGAACAGGTTAGAATAACAGGTAACAAGGCATTACTTGTAGAGGTTAGCCGCGAAGAAGGTAAGCAACAAACACTTGACAAACGGCTTAATCGCTTAATGGAGGAGAACTTAGTCAAACTTCGTACCTCTCCTTTGCCAGTAGATCAACAAAATATAGTTCGTGCTGGTATGGCAGTTCATAGATTTGCCTCACAAATTAGAAATGAATTTACGGATGAGGAATTGCGTAAGTATAGTGGTATATTCCATTTTACGCCTCAGCGATTGGCACAACTCGGCCAAGAGGATAAAAAGGCCGCTCGTTTGCTTAACTTAGTACGAAACGTAGAACAGACTGCGTTTAGTAAAGGTGGTAAGCAATTAACCGAACTGGAAGCAAGAATAGTGTTTGGTTATTTGCCAAGCACGACAGGATGGTCGCCTACGGAGTTTATTACTAACTTGAACAGCACCATTGAGAATGTGCCGTCGGAGATAGATCAAGTATTTGAAATTGCCAGAACTCCAGTCGGTGTAGGTGGTGCTAAAGGTCTATTAGAGCAACCCAATGTACCTACGCGAACGGGCAAAAAGGTAACTATACCAAAAGGTGTAAAATAATGCCAGTAGATAAAAATATACAGCTTATACTTGATGCTAATCCTGGCATTACTATAGAGGAAGCACAAGAAGCCTATTCTAGTTTTAAACTGGAGCAAGATCAACAAGCTAAGCGAGCCGCTCAACCACAAGTAACATCTGGACAAGTGCTTGCAGAGGAAAATAGGCCGTTTAACCGTGGTTTAGAGGCCGGTATTCGAGAAGGCGGTAAGTCAGTAGAAGAAATATCTCAGATATTAAGTCGTCCACTAACGGCAGGAATGGGTGTATTGAGAAGTGCTACGGTTCCAGGTGTAGCCTTTGGAGGCGCTGTAGGCACTACGACCCAAAACATTTTAAGCCAAGTTCCTGGTTTAGGCGGAGCAGGTGGAGTCATACCAGCCGGAGGTGCGGCAGTAACGGATGCCATGACACAAATGTTTACCGGCCCAAAGACTTTGAATGTTGCCGCGCAAGGGGGGAAGGCATTATTTAGAGGTTTGGGTAAGTTTGTGGCCCCAGGCGCAGTTCGGGAAGCTGGTGTAGAAGTAGCTGCCGGTAAAATGGGGGCCCCTAAAGAGTTCCTTGAACGGCTTTATGCCGAGCCTAAATCGGCTACTTTGTTTAAAGCTACAGAGGCCGCACAACCTAATGTGCCCACCGCAAACGTTGTTAAGTTTATAGATCAGGCATATAGGCATGAACTAAATATGGCAACCCCCGACCCTTCCACTATCAATAGACTCAAAGCATTGATAGATAAGTTTAAAGGTGGTGATGACGCTTTATATGTTGATTTAAGGGATGAGGCACAACGATTAGCATTGCGGGCACGAGGACTTGCCGAACGTAACCCAATAGCGGCAAAGAACTTGCGAGAGGCTCGCTCTGGTATGCTGGACGCAATGGATCAAGTCTCTCCAGCAATTAAAGCAGCTAATCGGCAATATCGGTTAGAATCAGCCACAGATGAAATTATTCACTCATTGAGGTCCAGCGATGCGGGCACTCAATTTAAAAAACTACTTGAGGATGATAGAAGTATTGCTGGTATTTTTGGCAAGAAAACCACTGGTGAACTTGCCTCCCTTGCAGACGAATTAAGCACCGTGGCCTCGGCAGTCCCGGCTGGAATTGGCCGACAAATACTATCGGTAATAACGGAAGGGCCTAGAGAGCTTATAATGACTGAAACGGGACGTAAATTACTTCGTGGTTCCTTACAGCCGGTAAGCAAGACGGGCAATGTAAATCCAACCAGGATTTTTTCTGCTGTTCAATTATGGAAAGCTAAAGAACAAGCGGAGGCCGCATTCGAGGCCGTAAAGGACCCAAATGTTTCTTTTGACGATAAAATGGAAGCTCTGCAAAAGAAACAACAGTTAGATCAGCAAATACTAAACCTGACAGGGTGGCAATAATGCCCTTCCTTGGTCCAAAGGGATTGAGCCTAAAGCCGGTTAAAACCGGCAATGATTTTGCCGATGCCATTCTAGGTCTGATTCTACCAATGACTTTAGAAGAGCAAGTTACCGGCTTGGCATCTCCAATGTCTTTTCTTGGTATGGCCGGTAAAAAGTTTCTACCAGGCATCAATAAAATAGCTAAAGAACGATTCTTTGCCGCTCCATCTGATGCCAAGCCACTTAGTTCCTTGGAGAAGCTATTCCCCGCATTGATTAACGAAAAAACAGGTGAGGTTATGGTAAATATGCAACGGGGTCCAGGAGGACATGAAACGCTAATTAAATCATTGCAAGGAATGACTGGCAGGGCAACTGATTGGGTTAGGGGCTTTGCCGATGAAATTACCGGCCTTGGATTCACGGAGAAGCAACTTAATAAGTTCTTTTAGAGGGTGGTTACTATGACAACTTTGATTACTCTATTTTTGGCATTGCTTAATTTGGCAGTTGGAAGCCTTTTGGTTATCTTGTATCAGCGGGTTAAGACTTTGCAAGATAATCATATTCATGATATAATAGAGAGACTAAACAGATTAGAAGGTAAGCTAGATGCCCATCTTGAATTTCATTTAGAGAGAGCATAAAATGGGATACTTTATTGGATTACTTTTAACGGTGGTATTGGCTTGGTCCATTGTAGGCTGTGCAGCAAAGCCGGATTTTTATGGCTCGTTCATCACTAAAATAGGCGTTATTCACGACTTAGACAATCGTATAATCCAATACGCGAACGTCAATTATTGTAATAAAACCGTTTCTGTAACGGCGGCGCATGTAGTTGAAATAATGCCGGAGTATTCTCTAAGCAGTATCCTTATCATCAAAGACGATAACTTCGACATAGCCATTTATGAACTTCTTGGCCCTGGTAGCGTATCTCCATTGGCAACAAAGTTACCATCACCGTTTGAAATAGTTTACATACCAACTTACTATTGGGTGGAAAAAGTCAATGTAGTATATCAAAGTCCTATTGTTGGATATTTAGAGCATAGAACATTAGTACAATATCTTGGCTTTTTTGGTATGTCTGGAAGTGGCGCTTATAATAGTAAGGGTGAATACATTGGACCAGCAATCCGTATGTTCACCGCTCCGGGGTTCGAGATAGAAGGGCTGCCTGGGGTACGTATGGAGCAACAAGTTGGTATTATAGGGATTGGTAGGACCGATAGGCTGATAGAAATGTTTAGAGAAAAGGTTTGCGATAAATTAGAGTAGTGTCGTTTATTTGACTCCACCTTACCTTACAATTCTGCTACAGCCACATACTCCCACAGATGGGGCATTCGTCCAACAAGTCAGGCAATATCGCTTTTTACATGACAGACAGGTATACCAACGGTCTACAAGCTCTTTAGAGCACCTTCGACACTTACCCCTGTCCATTGCCTCAACCTACCCTCAAACGTCGATCGTCGGGGCACCTAGAGCCAACCAATGAGCTTAAATGACTCACCACAAACCTTTGTATCCAAGAGACCAGATGTCTACCTAAAGGAAAATGGGCATTAATGCCCTTTATATACCCATTTGATTTACTGGCCTACCGACTTACGTTTAAATTCTCGATAGAGTTTTACACAAGCAATCCACCAAACAAAGACAGGGAAAAGTAGCCAAAAAAACAAAGCCGCCAATAAAGCCGCCAGTGGGTACCCTAAAATCAGTAGACCTACAACTATAAGCAGATAAAAGCCCATATTGCCTCCTACCAAATTAGTTCTTTCATCTTGAGCTGCAATCACTTATCATGGCATCCCTAATATACCTATCCGTCTCCGCTGAGGCTTCTATTCCAGAACGTCCTAGGGCATCCTAGGGCCTAAATTTGGCTAAAACTGAGGTTGCCCTACCCCACGCGGTGGTTCTTCAATCGGGCTGTTACTCGGTGCCATACGGGCACATTCCCACCAAATTCCGTGACGCGAGCCATCGCATCCTTGCGAGACCAAGCTTTTACCTCAACTTCGAATCGCTCAGTAAGGGTAACGATGTACATATCGAACCGTTCCTTTCTTTTCCTCATTCCGGGGAGTCCTTGTCGGCTATTTAGTATCTCCATATTTAACACAACGACCTTCAACTAGGGCATCCTAGAACCAACCAGGACCAGTTCAAGGGACTTTCCTCTTTTCCTCTAACGGCCTTCCACAAAAACAGCAGAATCTCATATCATTCTCTTCGGGAGTACCATCCTCTACGGTAAAGGTATACCCACATGCCGTATCGTAGGGTCCATAAGCATCTTCGCCCCAAGACCAAGCACACTGTTCGGCCTTATCATTTCCCCTTACCCACTCAGAAACCAAATCTGGTCCGCCTAACCCCAAAGCCATCGCATTAACCGCTCGAATTGCTTTACCACGATGCTCGGCAACATCTTCATCAACGATATAGGTGCCGTAAAGCAACTCCATCATGTTTCGCAGTAATGGAATATTTCGCTTAGTTGCTTTTTCTTGCGACAATAAAAATTTATCGGACACCAAAGTTGTGCGTTCAGTCATCGTTCCTCCTTTTACTTTGTCCAATTATAATCAAGCCAGTGGCCACATTTATAACAGTAACGTTGCTCGGTCGTCACCCAGGCTACGTTATATCGACTATGATGCTTACGGTGGAACCATCTACAATATAGCCTAATGAACATCTGGTTCTTCCCTAATGCCAAGAACACCAAGCTGGTAACTCAACACCTGTATGTTGGTTTGTAGCCGTTGTAGATTGAAGTTTAGCAGGTGGGTTTGTGTTGATATTTGTTTGGCCAAACCATCTATTTGTTCGAGTAATTCATCTACCGTGTTCATGTAATTACCCCATCATCATCTTCTAATGCTAAAGTGATAGCATTACATAACTCAACCTTATCGGCATCCTCAGATTCATGGCCTATCGTATTCAATAGCCGAGTTGCTACTTCGATGTCTAATTTTATACTAATTAAGTGTCCCATTTGACGTAACTCCTTCTTCATCGCCTAGCTCCTTTAGCTTCAACTTTAGCATCTTGTGGCGCTGCCAATATGCCAGCAGGTTGAGCACGACGTTAAGCACTGTCAAAAGTAAGATGAGAATTATCATATATTCTCTAAACTAACTTCCAAGTAGTTAGTTATAGGGATCAACAAAAAACAATAATATTATCCCACATATAGTTATAACGAAAAGAATCAAAAGTAATATCTGGTCCATTGAGTGCATCAATGTTTCTTCCATCGCTTTGATGCCTTGCGCCTTGGCCTGGTTTTTACTCTATCATCTAGTTGAGGGTGAGTCCTTTCAAATTCCATTAAAGCGAAGGCACACCAGACAACTGATGACAGGTGGTGTTGGCCATCCGTTTCATCATAACTTTCTCCATCCCAGAAAGCATTGGCATGACGTTGTAAAGCAGCATATACTCTACTCCACTTAAATCCTCGTCTCCAGTTGTGATCTTGATATTTGATACTTCCTATGGTATAGACCCTAGCAAGTTCTCTTAGTGGTTTAATAGGGATTAGATCGTAACGTAGTTTTCCACTATCTTTTTTCTTAGCACCATTTTTACGGCTTTTCATGTTGCAAAAACTCCTCCCATGATGAATAGTGCTCTCGAACTAAAGTTTGAAAGATATTCCGATAAGGCCCGATATGCACAATTCTAGGCTTACCTGTGCGTAACCGTAAAGCATGCGCTATGCCCAATTCTACGTCTCTGCCTCCTGTAGTAGAGGGTTCAAAGGTATCCAATATAAACAAATCGGCTTCAAGGATAGCGTAGGTATCTCCCATTGCCATAGCTTCGGCTACTCGACCGGCAAAGTCGTTATCCCATGCCTTTTCAATGAAATCATCATCAGTAAACCATCGACTAAGTACATTATAGTCTTTGGGTAATTTCAATGCCTCGGCGCGGATACGGTGCCTACCACCAAAAGAGCCTGCAACATAGACCTTCAAGGAGTGAATCACAGAAATACATCTCCATTCTCGGCCATCTTTCGATCTTCATATTCATCACTGTATTTGGCACATAGTAAATCCTGCAACTCCTTTATTCGCACTGCTACGTGGAAGATATAGCGTTTGGTTTGCCGCCTACGTCGAAACTCACAGTAAACATACTCCAAAACGCCCATTACTTCGTTGAGGTTAGTGTAGTTAATAGGTCTGGACTCAACGTAGGCAATCATTACTGCTTCAAGGTTAGTGACATAGTTACGGTCCCTACACCACTTCCAGAGTTCGGTACTTAGGACATAGTTAAGCTCACCCGGCGTCCGAGGAAGCCCACCTTTGGCTATTTCCAATCTAGCTTCTTTTGTTATGTACGGCATCGTTAGTCCTCATATACTCCAGTTATAGCTGCATCACCATCTATAAGCTCACCAGGCACTTCCACAAAGTCTGTCGTTCCTAGAGTTATAGCTATTGCAACGGCTTCTTTCAGTGATGCTGCCTGTATCCTGGTAGTAACCTGCAAATCCAACTTGGCCATGACGTGGTACGTTTTTAATTTAGACATAGCTATCTCCTAGCCTTCGGTAGAAATAACAAAGTTAAGCTCGCCGGGTGTTATTGGCAAGTGTCCATGAGCTATCTCACTACGTGCTTGTTGCATAATATATGGCATAAAGTACATCAATCTCCGTATTTTTGAAAATGAGTTTGATGGATTTGGTGACTCGGATCACTCTGGATTCTCCTCAATGATCTTTTCAAGGAGCGAATCACACCTCCATTCATACTCTTCCTCTGTAGTTGCAGACACTGTATAAGCGGGCACAAATCTAGTACCAGTTACTACCTTCGTACAGGTTTTTTCTTTTGGAATAACTAGTGCAAGTTTCAAGTTGCCCACCTTCTGGGTCAAGGAAAAGCTATAATAGTCATTACCCTTATACTTGAATCCATTTTTTCTAGCCAGGGCAACGTATTCTTCCTTTGTTGCTCCCGGTGGCATGTAGCAATTAACTATATCAGGTATCCAGTTATTTGGCATAGGCACATCAGGATGATCTCTAATAAACACTATGGCTTCAACAAGATCTTGCAGTCTAATAATTCTTTCTTGGCTTGTCATATTCCCTCCTTACTGGTATGAACAGGTTACTTCGTTTCCCTCCGAGCCAACAAATTATACACGTCACTCCACCGATAAATTTCTACTGGCTATATCATCTAAAATTATCGTGCGCAAGTCTTCTAGTTCCCTTGTCACTGTGACCGTTAATGGGATGTATTTTAATCTACCGCGAACAATACTTAACATATTAATAACTACAGCCTTCCAGTCGTGTCCTTTAAGTGCCGCTTCAAACTCATCGGCTTGTTCTGGTAAAGTGAATTCAAGTTTAACTAACATTTTCGCTCCTTACAATCCATACATCTTTGCCCTTTTGGGCTTAGTTCATGCCAAAGACAATACCGAGGCCATAAATCATAATCACATTCGAATTCAAGGTGACAACTGGGACATTCATGGAAGTGTCCACTTTCTCCGTCATCGACACATAAACAACTCATCGTTTAATTCCTTCCTTTTAGGTCTTCTCTTTTAAGCATAATCATAATATGACGTTGCAAGGTAGAGAGTAAAAGGCAACACCCTTTATGTTCTCTTTTCTAGGTCATCTTGGTGAGGGTTGGCAAGTCTTATCAGTACATCACCGTGGCATGGTTTTGGTTTACACCAACAACCAAGTATCCTGCTAGTTAGTTCATCTATATCAAATATAAGCTGGGAGTGTAAGATATATTCCTCGTACTTCTTAATGACTTCTTCTCTAGTACCATGTACGCCCATGACGTATGGATTTCCCCACTTGCTTGGCCTGCCGATGTAAATGTCGTAGGCCTCTTTCTTGCAATGAACAACTCTAGCGCTCATGCTTCCTTGTCTTTTTGGAAATTTTAGTTTCCGTCTCTAAATCATATCCTGTAGCACGACGAATTGCATCTACGGCGGCCCAGTAATGTTCTCGATAATGAGTGGGGTCAAGTGCTAATCGCATATCCCTTATTTTCTGTTCTTCCATACTTAAAGGAAAAGTAGTAGATGAGGGGTAAAAAGAGCCAGTCTGACGAAAATCACTATCATTAAGTCCCACGACAGCACGTACCCTTCCTGCGGTATGGCTCTTAGATATAGAATCCGGCTGATCACAACTTCGTAAAGCCGTTAACATATCCCAAAGATCGCCCTCAGACTTAAAATGTCTAAGCCAACTATAGACTATTTTATGAAATGGTGTTTGAGGGAATGGCGGTCGGCGCATCTTTTTCCTAGGTGTGCTACCCGGACTAATCTTTTGAGTAGGCATAACTAAACTCCTTTCGACCTATATGGCCTTTCTTGAACGGTCCCACTTATTGCATTGAGTACATTGAAACCGGCGATATTTACGCTCTCCTACAAAAGTTATTCCTCTGTGCCGAACGGTCCCTCCACATACCCTGCATTTGTCATCATTATAGACTCTAGGGTGGGCATTGTCAAATGGCAGTAGTCGATTATACAACTCCTCCAGGGCC
>ERZ1292625.416-Hain-H41-01um-R1-416-length-65419-cov-40_pt2 | contig 48700 bp, 42 predicted proteins | sample MGYA00564400_ERZ1292625 | MGnify/ENA primary metagenome ERZ1292625 (study PRJEB36523, sample SAMEA6512639) | groundwater metagenome | collected 2019-01-08 | study: AquaDiva: Metagenomics assemblies of 32 groundwater samples
AAAGAAGGTATCCATTATTTCTAAGATATGGATATGAAAGCATTTCAGGCCAAGCAGTAAAGCGAAGCCCTGAGAGTAAAAAAACATGCACGATCAAGACTGCTAATACTATTAACATTATTGACTTTTTCATAATTTTGTCGTAATATCTACTCACTAGGTTGGATGCCTAAGTGACCACCGTTCGTAATTGGCGGTTTTAGCTTAGGATTATCTCGTCAAGAATGAGATCTCCGACCTTTTTTCTTGGCAAAAAACAGATTTAATATGTCTTCAGTTTTTACAACCAGATCAGGTTTTTTCTCCCCTCTGTAAACACCAATTGCCGCTTTATGAGCTGGATTTGTTTTAGTAATTTCAAAAAAGTTTATATCTGGAAATAACGCACCAGTTCTTTCAAATAAATTTTTCAAGACGTTTTTGATATCACCCTCGTGCCCTGGGTATTCTTTGTCAATCACAATATCAGAAATTCTTTGACCTTTTATCAAAAGAAAAACTAAAGCCGCAAAAATTTTGTAAATATAGGTTGTGTCTAACCTATCCACTTTCTTCATAATAGCTAACAATTTTCTCTTTTCTACGGCACTAATTTTTAAAGATCTCACTTTCCCATTTGCATACGCAACAACCGTCAATTTGCTTGTATTTTCAACTTTACCTGACTGATCGATATAACACTTCATATTATTTCTTTTTAGCAATAAAACTCATACTGTCCCCCATGTTTAACAGGGTAACTAATAACGAATAAGGAAAAAGTAATAAGTCAACCAGAAAACGCGGACGGGTAAGTTCCAAAAATGGATTGGCATACTCAAATACCCCCGAACGTGATTCCCAATGTAACACTTCAAAACCTGTTTCTTTTAAGAGTTTGCCTAAACTTTCTTTGGTAAATTGAGATTTATGTTCTTTGGGTAATAAATACGGCCAGTGTTTACCCAAAATCTTTGATCCCAATCCACCCGCGTTCGGTACATCAACAAATAAAATCCCATTGGGTTGAAGCAATTTATACGCTTTAGCTAAAACCATAGTCGGGTTGTCCAGATGCTCTAAAACATGATTCATAATCACCAAATCAAAATAATTTTTCGGAAGCTCCGCTTTTTCAAAAGCAGTTTTTAATATTTTATGACCCTTCATCTTCGCCACTTCTCCCGAATCTGACGGCTCAACTCCCCATGTTTCACTTCCGGCAAACAGATCTAAAAACACTCCATTGGAGCACCCCACATCCAGCACTGTTGATATCCCACCTCGGGAGTGGGATTTAATTAAATCAAATCGTTTTTGGAAAATATTCCTAAACATTGACTCATTTTTCAGATAATCTTTGTCCCGATGATAATTCATATCAGTCTTCTTTTGATTTTCTTTAACAGCGTCTGCCAAAAAGCGTTTAGTTTATAACCAGCAGTTATCGCCTGCCAAGGGCTGGGAACAATCACTGGCCTAGGTTTAAAAAATACTTCCGGATAATAAAAATCTTTAGGGAAATTCTCTCCCATTTCATATTTAATCTTTTTTCTGTCTTTTGATGATCTTTTCAAAAAACTTGCATGTAAGTAAGGTTCATCCAAAAACAATATTTTTTCTTTGTCTAAATCCTGTACTTTAATTGCATTTTTTGTAACATATGCTTCATTCGGATATATTCCTTCAACATGCAGCCCATCGGTTTTTCTTATGGCCCTAATATTGTAGTGCCCCTTTCTTTCTCCTATCTTATATTTACCTGCTGACTCTTCCTGATAATGAAAGATATCCCCGATTAACATATAATTCGGTACGACAACGACGTCCTTTTTATCTCCGAGATCATAAATCTTAGATCTTAGATCGGCGACGGCGTCGCCGTGCCACACCTCATCTCCGTCAAGAATAAAGATCCAATCGGTATCCGTCATTTTAACCATCTCACCCCTTAATTTCGCAAACTCTTGAGGGCTTACTGGCCCTTTCTCTTCAAAAGAAATTTTCGGACTGCCGATTGATTTGATTATTTCAACAGTCTTATCGGTACTTCCTGTATCCCAAATGATCATCTTGTTTACGTAATCAAGAATTGAATTAATCGCAAACCAGACAAAATTCTCTTCATTTTTTACTATGCAGTGTGCCGTAATCATTTTTTAAACTTTCTTACAACCCAAACAGCAGGAATAATAAAGTTAGAGATGTTCCCGATTAAAAATACCCAGGCGGCACCAATATAGCCAAATGTGCTGATCGCGAACCAACCCCCCACAAGAAGTATTAGAAAATTAACTAAAGTTATGTAAACAAACAGTTTGGGGTACGAAAAATAATAAATTATTGCTGTATGGACCGGAATAGAAATTAAAAATATCGCCTGGGCAAACAGCAATATGATAAAGGAGTTAATGCTTGAAACATAATCACCTCCATAAAAAGATGGGATTACGTAGTAGGAAAGAGGGATTCCAATAATTATTCCTACTATCCCTATACCTAATACAAATAGTTGTAGCTTCTTAAGGTATTTAAAAGTGTCTGTTTTCGATGTAAAACTGGCAAGCTTTGGAGCAACCACTGTTCCTATGGCAAAAACAATTTGAGGAATAAAACTGGTCAGACTTACCGCAACGGAATATATCCCAACATCGTGAAGCGTTAAAAGTCTGGCTGATAAAAAAGTATCCAGCCTTGATGAAATAGCTGCAATAATAGTAAAAGCCGCCACCCAGCCGTTAAACTTCATAAACTCCGGAAAAACTTGTTTTTCATTTTTAACCTTAAAAAAATTGGGGAGAAAAAATAAACCAACCAAAAAACCCAGGAAAGGGAAAATAATATAGACAGAAAGGGCACTTTCTACGCTTAAAATTCCCAATGTAAAAAGCCCAATAGTCGCAACGAGTCTTAAAAGATTAGAAAAGACATTAAGTCCGCTCCATACCCAAAATTTCTGCAGAGCTTGAACCGCACTTGAAACATACGAAAAAAGCAAAGCAGACCCGACCCCTATTAAAGAAAGCCTAAGAGGGAAAATCAGTTCACTCTTTTGAAAAAATTTGATAGCTGCAAAAGGAACCAAATACCAGCCCAAAACAACTACCAGAATAGATGAAACAACTTTTATGTAAAATCCTGCCTTTAGAAACTTTAAGGCTTTTTCTCTGTCATGCGTTATACTCCTTCCCACAAATCTGACAATTCCTGTGTCCACTCCGAAATTAGCAATACTTGCAATAAGCGCAATTGTCGCAACGGATATGGAAAAAATTCCGAATTTTGAAGGACCTAAATATCTTGCGGCAAGAACATAGAAAAAAAGACCCAATATCCCATTAACTATTGTGCCAAATGATGTAATTACGGTTTGACTAAAAGTTTTAGTTCTTATTATTTTTAATATCTTTTCTTTCATTATCTTTTTCAACCAAAACCAAAAAGACAATGGATAAACCAAGCGCCGTTACAACAGTTACCCACAATCCCCATCTAAAGAACTCCTGACCCCGAAACTCAATATGCAAATCTCCCCACTTAGGATCTACGTAAAATCCATTGAACATAGAGTAAACCGGAACGGATTCAAAATATTCAATTCCTTTTTTAAAATTCCATAAAGAATTGTAATTCTGGGAGAAAATAACCCAGTATCCTTCTTGATTATTTTCTAACTTGTATTTTAATGTTCCTTCAGGACTTAAATTAACTTCCTTCCAACTTTGGCTAATTAAGTCTTTTTCCGAAATCACACCGAAGTGCTTAACAAAAGTGTCTGCTTGTTTTTGCGCAGCTTCAAAATCCTTCACAGGAATTAAGGCAACTACATTCAAAACTTCAAAACCGGATTTATTTTCGTAGGCATATTCAAAAGATCCTTTGGTCAAACTTTTTTCTTCCAAAGTCCAAGAAAAAATTTGTTTTTGTATGGTTCCAAAACGCGTCGCTAACATATATTTACCGTCTTCAGCTACTTTAAACTTAAACTTAATAGCCTCCCCTTTATTGGTTGAAAAGGAAATTCCTTTTCCATAATCAAAATCTTTATATTCATATCCTCTGATTAATAGTTCATATTTTGCATTTAGGTACTCGTTTTGGTTATACACGGCCCATTGGCAAAAAATATTATCTAAAGGAGAAACAAAATATTTTTGAAGAAGACTCATAATTAAATCGTCATTATTTTTTCCATTGAAATATATTTTTAAAGAATTGTTACTTTTCCCATTAAGAAGACTCGGATCAAGTTTACCGTCTTCAAAATAGATAGCTGGAATTGTACTATCCAGCATTGGTCCAACCACACCCACTAACTTTTTAACCGTATAGGCTCCCGGATAAATACCGTCTAATTCATATGCGGGGAATCTTAATCCCCAATCAAGCTTTTTAATGCCAGAGGTTTTGTCTACTAAAGATAAAATTGTCTGCCAGTCTTTGGACTCTTCCTTGGTAGGATTTATACTTCTTGCATCTCTAGGAAGAAACAGATATTTAACTCCCAATATCTTCAACCAATCAAGATACTTGGGATTATTTAGAAAGTTAAATGGATCATTGGAAGCATTCATAAAAGCAAACGGCTTAAATAAAATCAAATCCCTTGCTGACACCGCAACTTTCTTAGATATTTCAAAAGTTAGCGGGTGTTTTTCCGGAAACCATAAAGTTCTATAAGCGGAATTATCGATGTTTAAATTTTTATATATCGTCTGAAAACTCCCATCAACTTTCCTACCACCTAAAATAAAATTAAGTTTCCCTGAAATTGCAGGATAAATCAAAAATAATAAATACAAATACACAAAAATAGGAAAGATCTTGAACTTGAACTTAAACAGGATACTTTCAACCGTTTCTCCAATCAATATCCCACCAAACAAAATAAGCGGTATAAAGAACTTGCTTGAATCTCTAAAAGCAAAGCCAAAAGGAAGATTAATTAGAAAATTGTAAATTCCTCCGAACGGAAAGGTAGTTCCCTTTGCCAGGAAAGAAAAAAACAAAAATAAAAATGCAAAAATTAATAACCTTTTTTCTTTCTTGGAAAAGATGCTTCCAAAAACCAAGACTGGAATTAATACGAAATAAAAAGGCGGTTGGATAACTTTACCAAAAACATTATTCGGCCAATGAGGCGCATAAAGAAGCAACGAATTAAGTAAAGATGAAAGCTGAAGATTTGATACCCCTAAGCTTAAAGCCTCGGATTTAATTTTTATCAGAGGAAATATCCAATAAAAATTAAGAGGAATTAAGAGTACTACGGAAAGAAAAAGGAATATAATTTTTTTCCAATCCTGCCTGCCGGCAGGCACGGTTTCAAATACCTGCCAAACAAAAAGAGTAAGGTAGGCAATAGCAGTTATGCGGGGGTCGGCAATAGTTAAAAGAAAAGAAGAAAGTAAAAACAAAAAAAACGATGAAGTATTTGCCTCATCAAGCATTCTTTTGCCAAAAAGAATAACTAAAGGGAAAATACCGTAAGCAAGTACAACACCAATTTGTCCGCCATCTATTAAAAGAATGAAATACGTATTAAGAATATAGAATAATGGGGCAAAAAATAAAACAGAACGCGACAACTTCAGATACCTAACTAACAAATAAGTGCCGACTCCGGAAAAAATTATTGAAGGAAAATAGAAAAGTATTCTAACTAGAAAATCACTTCCCAAAAAAAGAAATTTATTTAAAACTCCCATTAAAAACATTATTGGGGAAATCCATAAAATCGAGTTAACTCCTCCAAAACTTATGTTTCGGGTAACCCAAGTTAAAGGTTCCGCAAAAAGTTCTTTTAACCCCGATGAATAAAAGAAAGGTGCATCCCCCCAAGTCGGCAAATTACCAAAAAATATCTGCCTGAAAACCCATAAAACAGGCAGTAAGATTAATAACCAACTAAGTAACTTTTTCATAAATTACTAAACCTAAAAGAAGAAAATAAAGATAATTCGTTATTTTTATAGCCATTCCCCAGTGATTAGTCAGCAATAAAACTCCGACTCCCAGAAATCCAAGTAAAACCCACTTCATACTTGAATTTTAACATACAACCCCTTTAGCAATCTCTGAGTTGAATATGTCACAATATTGATCCTGCCCATGCGTAGTTTGCAAACTTTGGAGATTGATGTCTACCAACAAGCCTGAAGTTGGGAATTTGAGCATTTGTAGTCATATGAGTTAAATGTGTCAAATCCCCTTCTAGGGGAGTTTCTTTTGCTTCAATTGCAAGATTATTATCCAAAATGAAGTCAATTTCATGTCCGGTTTTCAAAGCAAAATATTGGATTTGTCCAATCCCTGCAAGTTGATTAAAAAGTGTATTCTCAAACTGGGCTCCACTTGAAAGTTCTGCCAGAGTGTTGGCAAGTCCTGTATCACAAAAGTAAAGTTTTCTGGATTTTACGATTTCGCGGTCAACGCTCTTTGTATAGACAGGAACTGTGTTAATAAGGTAGGTCTTTTCAAAAAAAGAAACGTAGTTAGTGACAGTTGGGCGAGATAAGCCTAAGAGCCGTGACAAATTTGTATATTCTATTCTACTCCCGACTCTTCCGGCCAAAAGTTTAGCAAGTGAGTATAAATTCCGTTCATCGGAAAAATCGGCCAATGAACGGACATCAATATTTACATATGAAGACATAATATCTGATAAAAGGTCTCGTTTATCAGCTTCAGACTGAGCAAGTACCACTTGGGGGAATCCTCCAAAACGAATGTATTCTTCATAATAAGAAGAAAGGCGGTTGTACTCCAAACTATTAAACTTCCCCTTTTTCCAATCAAGGTTTCGGGAAAATGGAACTTCTTTGAAGGTAAGAAATTCCCCAAAATCCAGAGGATGTAATTCAAAAAGCTTTTTGCGTCCGGATAGAGATTCGGAAAACAAGTTTTTAAGATAATATGAACTTGATCCGGTGACAATAAACTTGATTTTGTGATGATCGGATAAATATTTAATTGCACTGGGGCTGTCCGGGGCAAGTTGTATCTCATCAAGAGCAATTACCATTGGTTCGTTAGCAGATAATCCTCGTGCAATAAAAGATTCATGTATAGCTTCATAGTTTTTTTGATCAAAAAGCTCGCGGTTATCAGGACGCTGCAAATCCAGATAAAGTGAGTTTTTGTTAGGAATGTCCAAAAGAAGCTGTTGGATTAAGGTTGTTTTGCCAGTTCTTCTCATGCCTGTAAGAACTGTCGCAAGGGGTGTTTGGGCGTGTGAGAGAAGCTCAGTGTAGATTTTACGCTTATAGAACATATGCAACTGTCACTTTACAGAAAGTAATACTTTTTGTCAAGTGTCACTTTTTAGAGATCGGAATAAAAAACTCAGGTATTTTTGCTACAATGAAAAGTGCTCTTAAATAGATTAAAAATTATCTGTGATTAAAAACAAATATTTTCCCTTTTTTATCATTTTTATTGCAACCTTAATTTTTTATCTACCCATATTTATTAATCCCAAACTTTTTTTAAACAGAAATAATGATCTTCAGGAATTTTTCTGGCCATTAATTTACTTTGTTAAAAACCAAATTATTACCAATCATCAGCTTCCTTTCTGGAATAATGTATTTTTTGGCGGAACTCCACTCCTTCCCGACCCGCAATCCCCTCTTTTCTATATCCCCAATGTTATTTTTCTTATTCTTCCCATCGGCGCCGGTTTTATTGTCTCCTCCCTTTTTCACTCAATTCTCGCGGGAATTGGAACATATTTTGCTTCTAAAGATGGATTTGGGCTTTCAAAAACTGCGAGTATTTTTGCTGCAATCATCTATATAACTTCTCCAAAGTTTGCTGGTTATTTGGAGGCAGGACACTTCGGACTTATTACGGCTTGGGCTTTTTTGCCTTTTGTTGTCTATTACCTAATCAAACTTACAAAGTCTCCAAGTTTCAAATGGTCGGTGCTTTTAGCAATCTCTTTTGCAGGTCTCTTCTCCTCCCACATCCTAACTTTCTTAATTACTCTAGTATTTAGCTTCGGATTTCTCATTCTTTCGAATAAAAGCCTTAAGTCTTTTAAAAAAAGCTTAATCTACTTTATTGTGGGACTATTATTTACTTTTGGGTTAACTTCTGTCTCGCTTCTCCCCCAGCTTTCCTGGAAAAACCAAACAACAAGATCGATGCTTATTTCCGAACGGGATGTTTACCCAAAATGGTTATCAAAATTTGAATTTATTAAGTTAGCTGTTGTTCCTTGGGCTAACGGAATTGAAGGCTTAAGGGCAGTTGAAACAGAAAAGGCCATTTCTTTAGGACTCCCTACTTTGATTCTTGCTTTGATTGGATTTTTAAAACTGTCAAGAAAAAACAAAGTTTTACTATTCCTTGCCGTAACAATAATTTCTCTTATAACTTTGAATAATGCCTCGCCTATCTACAAATTACTTCTTTCCCAAGACTTATATGTTTTAACGAGAGTTTCAACCAGGGTTTGGTTTGCGGCGGTACTGATTACGGTCTTTCTGGCAGCATACGGCTTTGATAAGTTGCAGAAAGAAAACAGGAAAATTGGATATTTATTAGGAACGCTCGCCATAGCCGAACTCATATTTATTTCCTGGAGCATAATTTCAAAGCCAATCCCAAGTCAGTTAAAATATGCACCTGAAAAAATCATTAACCAAATCAAGAAGGATACAGGCAAATTTAGAGTATTTTGTTTAAATCGCTGTATCCCTCAAAAAACTGCCGCTGAAGAGGGGTTGGAACTTGTCGAAGGCTACGGAACACTCCAGCAGATAAACTACTATAACTACTTTATCCAATTATCCCAATCATACTTTAATAGGTACTCCCTTTCTCTTCCCCCTTTTGAAATCTATCTTTATGAAAAGCTTCAGCCGTATGCGCCAACCCTGGCCGAGTTTAATGTAAAGTATGTTATTTCTCCGCACGAGCTTACCGACAAAAACTTTTCGTTAGTTACAAAAGACAACGGGTATTTTCTTTACGAAAACACAATTGTCAAACCAAGAGCCTATTTTTTAGCCGACAATAACAACAAAAACATAGAAGCCCCGATTATCAAATATTTACCCAATAGAATAATTATAGACACCTCTAAACAACTATCAAACACGGTTGTTCTGGCCGAAGTCTATAATCCGAATTGGAAAGCATACTTAAACGGGAAAGAGGAAACTAAAATAGAAGAATACTCAAAAGTTATGCGGTTAGTTAAAATTAAACTCGACACAAACTTTATTGTATTCAGATATAAACCATTTTAACTTGGAGCTTTTTTAATCCGTCTTTAAACATAACCTTTGGCTCCCAACCAAAAATTTTTTTAGCCAAACTGACATCAGCCACTTTTCTTCTTTCTTCATAAATACCTCGGGGGTTAGGTATAATATAGTCTGGAATTCCACCTAAGAGTTTAACTATCTGATTTACTGAAGTTTCTTGAGAAGACCCAATATTTACAATCGTGTTTTTTCCTCTTGGCAAATTTGCCGACAAAACAATCAAATTTGCTCTTGCCACGTCAGACACATGAGTAAAATCCCGAGTTTGTCTCCCATCACCAAAAACCGTAAGTTTTTTCCCCTCTTTGAGTTGTCTCAGAAATTTCCCAATCACCAAAGAATATTCGCCTTGATCCGGTTGCCTATCACCATAAACATTAAAATATCATTATGTGCATTTAAAGAAATCTCAAACAGAATTAATGGGTTCCAAGAATATAATACCAAAGCTATCTTACTTTTTGTAACTTTAAAAATCAACCAAGCAATCAATAAATTGAAAGAAACAAAGGCGATTTTAAAAAGATAAACGTTTAAAAACAAGTTGTCCCCCACAATAAAAGAAAGTGCGGTTCCAAACACTGTAAAAAGGGGTCCGTAATTAGTGACGTCCTTAGACCAAACTGTTTTAATTTTAGAGTAAAGAATATCATGTTTAAATTCATCATAGGGAACATAATAGGGATTACTTCGATATTTTGAAACAACCCTGCTTTCCGAAATATAGGAAAAAACATCGTCTGAAGCTATCGGTAGGATAAAAACAAGGGTAAAGTTAAAAACTACAGCAAAACTTAGAATAAGCTTAAGTGAAACTTGTGACAAATTTACTTGTCTTGAAGCCAAAATATATAGAACAAAAACTACTAGTAAAATACCTAAAACAATTCCAAAATTTAAATTATTTTTTAATAAATCATATGGAGATTTAGCTGAAAATGGGAAAAACCTAACTATCCAAAAAAACAGGTAGGCTATTTCGCTTAAAAAACCCAAAAACAAAAATTTCTTTTTCATATCCATAGTTTATAGTAATATGAATGAGATGAAAAAAAGAGTTTTTTTGATTGGATTCGGTATTTTCTCCGGCATCATTGTTATTGAAATCTGTTTAAGATTATTTAAAAACGAAACAACCTTAAAATTCTATGATAATCCCGTCTTTGGAAGTGCACTTGTTCCTAATCAAGAAGGGTTGTTTGTTTCGGAAACAAAAGAATATTCATCGAAAGTCAAAGTAAATTCTCAAGGCTGGCCAGATATCGAACATAATTTAGCTAAACCCAAGGATATTTACAGAATGTTAATTTTAGGGGATTCATTTGTCGAAAATTTTCAGGTTCCGCTTGAAAAAAGATTTTTCAGACAACTTCAAGATAAATTAGGGAATAAATTTGAAATAATCGCCATGGGAAGAGGAAATACCGGAACAGGGCCTCAGTATTTAACACTTAAGAACTACGGTCTTAAATATAAACCGGACTTAGTAATTCACATGTTTTATGAAGCAAATGATGTCAAAAATAATTCTTCATCTATGCAGAATGATCCTTTCCTACCTTATTTTAAAATTGATGCTTTTGATAACTTGGTTGAGCTTCCGCACTCTCAAAGAAGCTTAAGGAAACTGGCGGCCTCAAAAGAGTTCTTAACAAATTTTCGTGTTATCAAACTTATTTTAAAGGTAAGGCAAAATATGATGGAAAATAGGGAAAAGTTAAAATCGGGTTATCCAATTGATTATCATATATACGATAAAGATTATTCGGAAGAATATACGAAATCTTGGGAGGTAACAAAAAAGCTTATTCTCAGAACAAAGATGGAGGTGGAAAATTCTGGATCCCGTTATATTTTTATTGCCATCCCCGGAAGCGAGCAAATCCAAAAGAACGTGCAGGAAACGATTATCAAATTCTATCCGAGATTTTCTTTAGATAACATTGACTTCGAAAAACCGGATCAAATATTAAAAGCTTTCTGCGAAAAAGAAAAGATCGAATGCTATTTCATGCTGTCATCTTTTAAAGAATATATGAACTTAAAATCGCAATCTCAACTTTATTATTTTTATGACGGGCATTGGAACGAAACAGGAACTAATCTTGCGGCCAAATTTTTATATGAGAATCTGGCGAATTATTTAACTATTAAGTAATTACCTAATACCAATGCGTCGATTCCGCTTTTCATAAAAGTATCATATGCCTCCTCACAGGTATTAACAATCGGCTGGCCTTTTAAGTTAAACGATGTGTTTAATAATACGTTTATGCCTGCTTTTTTACCAAATGCTTTAACAACATCATAATACATGGGGTTAATCTCTCTTCTAATAAACTGGGGTCTTGCAGTACCATCTACATGGGTTATTGCACCAAGTTTAGATTGCCATTCCTTTCTTACCGGAACAACTGCGATCATATATTGGAGAGGCTGTTGTTCTTTACCCCCACGCCCTACATCAAAATATTTATCTCCGTCTTCATAAAGACAAACCGGGGCAAAAGGTCTGAAAGCTTCTCTAAATTTAATCTTTGCATTAACCAAATCCTTCATCTTTTTATCTCTTGGATCAGCCAGAATGCTTCTAGCACCGAGCGCTCTTGGGCCCCATTCAAACCTTCCCCTTACCCAGCCGATAACTTTCTTCCGATAAAGCATATCGGAAACCTTTTCTACAAGTTCTTTATCGCTATATTTTTTAGCTTTAATTCCGCTTGTCTCAATAAACTCTTTTATTTCCTCTTCAGAATTTTCCTTGCCCAAGTAAGGAGTAGTAAATGAATTTTTTCTGGGTTTATTAAAAACGTGATGGTAAGTATATAAAGCTGCTCCCAATGCCCCGCCCGAGTCCCCCGCCGCAGGATGAACAAAAATGTTTTTAAATCCAGCTTCCTTAAATATTTTCCAATTGGTTACTCCATTTAAAGCAACTCCTCCGGCATAGCAAAGATTATCTTCCCTGGTTTTTTCTTTTATATTCCTTGCAATAACCAATAGCTTTTCATCAAGCACTTTTTGAGCGCTTGCCGCAATATCTGCATAAATTGGTATTACTTCATCGCTTCTTTTAGGATCAAGGGGTTTGACCCCAAAAAGATCAATAAATTTCCGACCAAAGCTTTGTCTGTCGGATAAATGAAAATTAAAATAGTTTAAATCCAGATGAAACGATCCGTCTGAAGACTGATGAACAAGTTTTTCTACTTTTTCAGTAAATCGCGGCTTACCGTAGGGAGCCAGTCCCATTACTTTGAACTCACCCTCATTAATTTGAAAACCCAAAAACTGTGTAAAAGTGCTGTAAAAAAGACCCAAAGAGTGTGGAAACTTTATTTCCTTTTCCAAAATTATTTTATTCCTCATTCCCTTTCCCCAAGAAGTCGTTGTCCATTCACCGACTCCATCACAAGTTAAAATTGCCGCCGACTTGAAAGGAGATGTGTAATAGGCAACTGCGGCATGCGATATATGATGTTGGGTAAAAAGAATCTTCTCATTATCGATACCTACATTTTTAGCAATCGTTGATTTAATCCAAAGTTTGTCCTTTAACCAAACACGGTATCCGTTGATAAACGTTTCCCTTGCATAAGGAACAGTCGCCAAAGATGAAAGGGTAATTCTTTCGAATTTCAAAAAAGGCTTCTCATAGAAAACAACCCAGTTTAAGTCGCTCCCCTTAATTTTTGCTTTCTCTAAACAAAATTTAATAGCATTAACAGGAAACCCGGAATCATGCTTTATTCTGCTAAATCTTTCTTCTTCAGCCGCGGCAATTATTTTTCCATCATCAATTAGTGCTGCAGCGGAATCATGATAAAAACAGGATATTCCTAAAATCTTCATTATTAATTTTCTTTTAACTTATTTAATGTAGATGAACCATCTACCCAATCCTCCCAAACAGGAAAACCTTTTATCTTAAAATAATCGTTAAAGAATGAGGAAATTAAACCAACCGGGACAATTATTATGTAATATAAAATGGAAAAAAATAAACCAAGTTGGAAATTAACAATCTTCTTTGACAGAATTTTCCATTTCTCCCAAGTGTTTTTCATAGATTTAATTTCTTTTTAAATTATTATTTTCGTCAATTTTAAAAAAGCGGGTAAACAATCGGAGCAAGAGGCGAAGACCCTACAAAAATTATTAAAATTCCAACAACTAAAAATACTATCAACATAGGTATAAGCCACCAAAGCTTCCTTTTCCAAAGAAAAGAAAAAAGCTCTTTTAGTGTATTTAATTTTGTAAACATCTATCAAAAATCAATTATAAAACTACTTCTTTGATATTAGTAATACCAAACCTATTAAAAATGCTTGGTAAAAATAAATACTGGCCCTATCTGCCCAAATATCGATTTTAACTACTTTAAGAAACGCCGCAAACAATAGAAAAATAATGGAAATTAGAAACATTGCCTTAGTTCGTGATCCCAAGAGCGCAACGGCAAGTATCAGGCTCAAAAAAAATATTGAATTTATTCCCAGATAAAAAAATGGTTTAAAATATTGGGCGGTATTAAGAAGAACCATTACAACAACTATCAGATTAAAAATAAAAATACCGACTAATTTTTTTTCCACCCAAACCTTGACGGATTTTCCTACTTTCTCCATTTGAATAAATTTAAAATAACTATCGAAAGAATGGTAATCACACTTGCAAGCATTCCTACCAAATATAATTTTTGCGGTTGATAATAAATTACATAATTTGAATTTCCTGAGTTACTGGGAAGATACCAACCGTTGGCATAGCCATTGACGGTAAAATGCAATGGCTTAAGATCAGATTTTTTGTCAATAGATTTAAGAACCCAACCCTGATTATAACTTTCCAAAAATACCAATATTGTTCCTTCATTTACATTCCCGGTACCTTTAATTTTAACTTCATACTTAACAGGACTGACCTTACGAAATTCCACATCTTCTGAGCGTGTTTTATCAAAGTCCCGATTCCTTTCGATAACAAAAACCTTGTTATCATAAATTCTCCTAATAAACATATTTTCAAAATATGTTTTGCTTCTGTCTCCAGGTTTATTCGGACTTAATCTGATGAGAAGTTCCAGTTTAGAATTAGTCTCTACAGGTTTATAAATTTCGTACCTAAATTCCCAATCAAAAGAGGCCCCCGGATAAATTGGATGGGTCTTGACAGGAGCACTAGGCGCAGACTGAATCACATCCAAAATAGGAACGCTTCCATAAATATATTTATAATCAAAGCCAATAGCGTACCTTAAAAGGGGATTGAAATCTTCAACAGGAAGCTTGATTATTTTATCCTCATTCACAAAATTAATAGCTGCTAAAGTTTTCCGAATATCACTCGGGAGTTCTTCCTTTCGCAATTTAGAATCTTGGGCATAAGAACTATAATCGTCAACATTCAGCAAATTCCTGGCTTCAGGATAAGAAATTTCTAGAGTATGTGCACCCTTTGTTAAACTTATTGGTCCTATTTTTATAAAAGCCTCTTCTTCACCAATTGAGCCACGGCCAATCTCACGAAAATCAATTTTAGCAACAATATCATTTTTACCTACATATAATTTCTCTATTGCTATATCAAATATCCCGTCCTTAGGAAGGGTAAATTTATATTTCTGGAGATTACTAATTTCCTCTTTCTCTCCCCCTAAGGCGTCTGCCTTCAATAGGGATAAATAGTTGTCTGAGGAAGGAATCTTTAACACTTCCGTATCGATAGTTCCGTTAACAATCGCTGTCCCCCTACTAAAGAGCGGGGCTTGAAAAACAGAAGTATCAGGGTAGGATAAATTATTATAAACAATGTCTGCTTTATAAATCTTTTTGTTGGTTTCTTCACTCGCACTCATAAAAGACCAGTTACCAAGCGTCGTTGTTTTAACCAAGTTGCCAATTTCGCCGGTTATTGACGGAGAAAGTGTCGGACTATCTTTTTTATAGAAGATAGTATCAGCACCAAAGAAATTTAATACAGAGATAGCTGATTTATACTCTCCCCTTTTTATATGAGAGTAAAAATCTTTTAGTAAAAATGCAAAGGCTTTGGAAGGAATATTAAATGAAGGGGTAATTATTTCTCTGTCTGAAAAAAGTCCTAAAATCGATTCGGTTCCTTTATATCCCCAGTCAAAGGTTTCTAAATCATCATCCGGGTAAGAAATAATCCGTTGGGATAATAAATTCTTATTTTCTGATAACCACGTCTTTGTATCCCAAACATACTGCGGAAACTTTACGTAAAAACCATCCCTATCTGGTCTAAAAATTTTTCCGGTAATCAAAGGGTAATTATATAGGCCGTAGAGAAGTAAAAAAACAAAGCCCGAAAATCCGATAAAATATCGCGCATTCCCACTTTTTACCTGCGAGTAAACCTGCTCAAAGAAGAGTGCGGTTAACCCAGCATAAGCAAGGGTAAGTAGTGGAGTAAAGATATACCATGGACTTCTGAAAAAAGATAGGAAGGGAATATGATTATATAAATAAATAAAAATGCTTCCGGTCGGCGGGTGAGAACCAACTCCCAAAAAAATTCCCAAAAAAGCTAAAACTCCAAAAAAAACATACCAAAACCGCTTCTTGGTGTTTACAAAAACAAATGACACAAAAGAAAACATCGGAACGCAAAAACTGAAAACTATAAACGGCAATTTATACAAATAATTCAAAGCATAGGGTAAATATTGCGGCATTCCGTATTTATCCACAACATACCAATCCCAAGCGCCCTGTAATCTCACAATATTAATAATTGAAGCATTCTCCGAAAGACTATAGAGCCAATTAGTCAAACCAATATCCGTTAAACTTTTCGTCTGATTGGATATTAAATAATTCGATAGAGGAAAAATCCAAAATAGGTTCACTGCAAAAAGCAACAGGATTGCAATAGCTGCATTCTTGATATTCTTCAAAAAGACAGCCTCAATTAACAAAACAACAAATATTACAGCAAAATAAGCAGGATTAATTCCCGCTCCGGAGGCTAGGATTGAGGCAATACAAAGGAAAATGGCGGCGCGCTTGCCGGAAATCATTTTGTTGGTCCATAAATAAACAACCGAAACAAAAAGCGGAAGCGAAGAAATCAGAGCTAAATTTGAAACTTTAATATTCTCCCAGGTATTAAATAAATAAATATTAAATGAATAAACAGTAACAAAAACTATTTGAGCAATTTTGTTTTTAGGAATAATTGTCTTTGCCAAAACGAAAGATGAAATTACAACTGCAGAGAACCAAAAAACTAAACTAAAAATTTCCACAAACCTTAAAGAAAAGCCCAATGAAAATGGAATAAACTGTATAAGGTGGAAGAATAAACCCGATGTCGAAGACGAAAAATCGACGCCGGCATTAACCATGCCATTCCAAACAAAAAACCTTCTTGTAAACCATATCAGGGGATTTAAAGGAAAATTTGTGTCAAGACCGTTGATTAAAATGCTGGGGTCCTTGCCGAAAAACCATAAAAGCGGAATGAGACAAAAAAGGGCCAAAACCGCAATATGCCAATATTTCTTATATTTATTGATAAGTTCCATAAAGTTCTTTGCGTATTCTATCACTAATATCAGTTAATTCACCCACCTTGCTGTTCCAAGAAAACGAAATAACCGAATTTGGCGATAACTTATATATTCTTAAAACTTCTTTCAACTTTCTAATGTCGCGAAAGTAGCCAAATCCTCTACTGCCATATTCCCGATACCCCTGAGACTTAATATCCCACAAAAAGTCTCCCGGATAAAAATCTTGCGGAAACCTTTCCTTCTGTGAATAGAAAATCAGAAGCGTCTGTCCCAAACCGGACTGGAATGGGAAAATTTTCTCATCCTCTGGCAAACCATAGTAGGAGCTATCGCTTAAAGTAAAAAAAATAACCTTTGGCGGTATTTCGGGATAAGACCCAATAATTTTTTCCAAAATATTTTTTCGAATCATACCCACTTTAACAAAACTTGATATGCTAAAGTTTAACCAATATATATTCAGGATTAGAATTGCCGAGGTAAGTATAAGAAAAGTTTTGGTTTTTTCTCCTGTCAGCAATTTCAATAAACCGACTAAAAATATTGCTATTCCGACCGATGTAAAATACAAATTTCTCGAATCAACAACAAATATTGGACGCGAAACCCCGGGTGATATCGAAAAAATAAATGAATTTATAACTATCCACCCTAAGCCCAAAAGTACACTATCTTTAAAATCCTTTCCCTTGCTTTTCCTAACCATAAATAAACCCGTAAAGACCAGCACTAAACCCACAACCAAAGTCATAATCTCCATGATTTTCTCTACAGCAAAAACCTCAAACACAGGACTCCCCGGAATTCCAGACACGGAGGCTGGGAAAAGCCTTGCCAAACTTAGCGATGTCATTTTCATAAACTCTGGTGAAACTACAGTTTGAGCAAGTGACTTAATAGGTAGGGTTATGAAATTATAAATAACAATCCCCGCCTGAGGCGGTTGATTAACCAAGAAGCTGCCAGTTTGGTGGGGGGCAAAAAACATAGCAGTTCTAAAAAGAATATATCCGGCCGCAAAAAAAATAACTAAAAATGCGCTTTTTCTTTCTACTTGACCGGATGTTTTAACCAAGCATAAAACGAAAAACAAAGGGAAAAGTCCAATCGTTATTTCCTTAAAAAGCAGTGAGACTAAAAGAAAAAGTAAAGACCAAACAAGAAAATGCTTTTTCCCTGCATTCAAAAAAGTAAAAAATAAAATTGCCGAGACAATTCCCAGAAAAGACGAAGATAATGTTGCAATATTTGTAACCATCCAAGCTACACCCTGATACGGAGATGCAAATATTCCGAAAATTAATGCTGCGAAGAAAGCCAAAATGCGATTACCTTTAAAAATAATCTTAGCCAAAAAATAGAAGGCAACCGAAACCACGACGTGCATCAAAATCCCAACAGCAGCGAATTTTGCATAATTAATCCCCCATTGGAAAAATAACAAGCTTGTGACTAAATTTGTCAACGGATTATAATGCCCTACATTAGGAGCAAAAAAGAACTTAACAAGTTCAAACAAATTTAAATCTTTACGCAACAAATACCAGCCAAAACCATACCACTCATCCTGAACAAAAAATCCATTGATAATTTTTGAATATAAAAAGGCAATAACGGCAACCAGCAAAACAAGATAAATAATTTCTTTTTTATGTACCATACCCGGCTAGCCTTACTTTAATTCCAAACGTCTTAAGTAAATAATAATACATTGTTGAAAATAAAGCATAAAAAGACAGAAAAATGTGCATCAAATAAACAGGCTTTTTCCTTTTAATCAGTAAGAAAAGGCCATCCGCAATAAGGGGAAGGAACAAAAAAACATAAAAGATAAACAGTAACTTTTTGACTCTGTACCAATAAGGTTGATATTTTTCCCTTCCGGCAAAACCGGCATAGCCCATATTTGTCGTGTAAATATTATTTTTTATTCTTGAATTTATTTTCTTCAAATAAGAGGATAAGGAATAAATAGACTCATGAATAATCCCGTCGTGCTTCATAACGGCAAATAAACACCTATTCAAATTAAGAATATAAAAAAGGTGCGTATGTGCAGAAACGTTTTTAAAAACCTCCGTAAAATTTGACTTGACGTATCTTCTATCTATTAAGACGCCCATCGATGTAAGTTCTATGAATGGGGGGGTATTTTGGCCGGAAAAATCGAAAATTACTGCTTTACTGTTTTCCGAAATAATCTTTCCTCTTTTTTTAAGTTCTTCTAAAAACAGCTCTTTGTCTTTAGAAATTCTATACATAAAAAAGGAGAAAGGGTCGCCGAATTCATTGACGTAACTGTTTAACCGGACACTATTGCGGCTATTATCATAACCGCTGCTTACAACAACCTTAACTTTCTTACTTCCCAAGGCCAATAAAACTTTTTCTCTTATGCTATTTTTGTCTGCTAATTTCTCGTCACTGTCCAAAAAGACAATATATTTTCCTCTGGAATTCAGCCAACCCAAGTGCTTTGCGTACACCTGATCTACCTTTGGATTTTTTAATATCCGGCATTTAAACCTCATAGCAGTATCTATTGTCTTATCTTCCGAACCGCCGTCAATAACAAGTATTTCAATTTTATCTTGAGGATAGCTCTGCATTTTAATGGACTTCAGTGCGTCAGAAAGAGTTTTTTGCGAATTGAGGGTGGCAACAACGATGCTAACCAGCGGATAATTCATATTCTAAATTCAGCTGCGCAACAAATAATCAACAATAATTTTTGACGGTCTAACTTTCATAGAAACAGCCCTCCTGTTAAAATTTCCATAGTTTTTAAGAAAGGCTCTCACTATTTTAGTGTTGTTTTTACCCAAAACAATATTTTCGCTCAAACCCTCCATGCGTTCTGTATAATTTCTTAATAAAAGGCACGGCAGACCCATGTAGTAAGCCTCTTCCTGATTGCCTCCCCCATCGGTTACCAAAAACTCAGCATTCTGCAATAAATTGACGAAGAAAGAATAAGGAAGTCTTTGTAAAAACACCAGTCTTTCTTTGTTTCTTTTCAAAAAACCCTGATCGAAAGACTTGAGGAATTTAGATGTTGTTGCATGTTTAATAAAAACGCAATTTATGTCCGGGGAAACATTATCAATAACAAATTTAACCATTTTTAAGCTTTCCGTCTTTTTAAAAATAATATGCTCCTGCCTATGAAGAACAAAAACAAAATATTTACCTTTCACGATTTTGCCAATTTTAAAATTTGTATCCTTTTTTGAAGCAGCTAAAAAGCTCTCAAAAAACGTGTTTTGGAAAGTGTTAATTTTCTCGCCGGAGATTTGCCGCAAATTGTCAAGGCTCCATTTGTTGGGGCAAAAATGAACATCTGTAAATTTTGAAATCATAACCCGTGTAATCTCTTCGGGGAAGGGTTCCCAAAAATTAAATGATCTAAGTCCTGATTCGATATGAATAATCTTTAAATTGTAAAGTCTGGCAATAATTGCCCCGATTAAGGAAGAAACCGTGTCTCCATGAATGATGAAAAAAGAATTGGGTCTATCAATATTTTTAAATTCCTCAAAAAGCAAGAACGGGGCTTTCAAGAAAGTTTTTATAATCCAAAGAATAAAAAAGATTACCGATGACTGATTTTTTTTCTGTGGAAGCGCAATGTCCGCTTTAGTTTTTCTTATCCAGTTAGAGGTCTCTTCAAAATTAACCCTAGTCTGCCCTGACGTAATTATTTTAAATTTCACTCCTCTTTGTTCAAGCTCCCTAATTACTGGGAAAAGCTTTAGAAGCTCTGCTGTGGTTCCTATGAAAAAATATATATTTTTTGTCATTTCTTGCTGATTACCAATTATAACAGCATTCAAGAACACTCCGCGATTTAATCGCGGAGATGAATTGAACGCTGATATGTCATCCTCGTTTAGACATGGAGGATGTCATAGAATGTAAGGCCATATGATAACATAAGGAAGTATGAACGCACTTAAAATTTGGGATAAAACAAACGACTTGATCGGACAAACGCCGCTGCACCCCCAATACTTCGTCATTAAATATCAAAAACATATACTGAAAAAGGCGTTGCCAAAAATTCAAGGAGAAGTTCTTGATGTCGGTTGCGGAAGACAACTATTAAAAGGCGTAATCGAAAAAAGGGGCCATAACTACACAAGCCTTGATCACCCAAAAATTTACACAAGGCAAAGGGCGGAAAGAAAACCGGATATTTTAGCCGATATCGCCGACATCCCTGCACCCAATAGTCTTTACGATTCAATACTTCTTTTTATGGTTTTACCGCATCTGCAAAATCCGCCCCGCGGTCTAAAAGAAATTCACAGAATTTTAAAAAATAACGGTTTGGTTTTTATCTCTGCAGTCGAAAATTATCCGGCACATGCTCTTCCTGATGATTACTTCAGATTTAGAATAAGCGGACTTACGGCTCTCTGCAAAGAAGCAGGACTTAAACCCATAGACAGCCGCTCTTACGGAAATTTCTGGGAAGTAAACAGTCTTAATTTTAATGTCTTTTTGATGCAAACGGCAAAACATTTGTTTGACAAAACCAAAAATGTCGCCTTAACAATAGCAGCCATCACCCTACTTTACCCTTTAATGATTGTCTCAAATATAACCGCGCTAATATTGGGACCTTTAGATTTTATTAAAACCTCTAGACTGGTTAATTTTGTAATTGCAAGAAAAAATGTTTAAGGGAAATAATTTTAACAAATATTTAGAATTTATGGCGGTAGTAATTATTCCCATAGCATCATTAATAATTGCAATTCTTACAATCAGCCATTATGGAATAAACTGGGATGAACCATACCACTACCGGCGCGGACAGGCATACTTGCATTATTTCTTAACCGGAGAAAAAGAATATGCAAGTATGCCAAAGTATCCGCCTCTTAAGGGAACCTCTGACAGCGGCGATTTCCGAAATTCCGATAAACTTTTTGAAGAAGTTCAAAAAAATCCTTCTCTTTCCGACCCCTCATTTAGAAGAAGCTATTATCAGGACGATGCATGGAATGGAGAATATTTTATTGACATTGAAAACGCATATGGACATCCGGCACTTAATGGGATTTTAGCCTCCCTATCAAATTATATCCTTTACCAAAAACTGGGAATTTTAGGCGACCTTGAGTCATATCATCTTTTTATTATTCTAACCGTTTCATTCATGACGTTTTTTGTGGCAATATTTATGTGGAGAAGGTACGGACTTTTAGAGTCGGTTTTCTCATCTCTCACCCTATCAACCTATCCCCTCCTTATTGGCGACCAGCATTTCAATATCAAGGATCCGATCGAGATGGCTTTCTATACAATGACCATAATTTCATTCTACTTAGGAATAACAAAGTCAAACTTTAAATGGCTTCTTGCAAGTGCCATCTTCTTTGGGTTTGCCATATCTGTAAAATTCAATATTGTTTTTGCACTTGTCCCAATAGCAATCTGGCTAATTTACTTTTTGCGCAAAAACAAACTGGGACAAGATTTAAGAAAAAAAATCATTTGTCTACTTATCCTTTCACCCATTGTTGCCTCTGCAATTCTCTTTATTTCCTACCCTGCTGTTTGGAAAGCGCCTCTTAAAGAATTTTCCGAACTGGCAAGATTTTATCTTGGGGTGGGATTCTCGCAATCACAGCCATCTAGTTATTATCTTTTAGGATTTATAAATTATTTCCCAAGTTTATGGATTTTTGCTACAACTCCACCGGCAACGCTTATTTTATCCGTACTGTCGTTCTTGCTTTTCAAAAAACTGATAAAAATGAATAGTTTTACTTTAATATTATCCATTTGGTTCTTAACTACAATCTTAAGAATCAGCCTTTTTAAGGCCTTAAGCTACAACGGAGTCAGACTGATTATGGAGTACATACCCCCGATGGCCATGCTGGCAGGGATTTCAGCCGGGTACATTTACAAAAAAATAAATAAAAATCTAAAAATTGCCATCGCCATAATTATCTTTGCATCATTTATTCCTACAATATATAAGCTGGTAAGAATTCACCCCAATGAAAATGTATATTTTAATTTTTTGGTAGGAGGGCTCCCCGGAGCCAAAAAAATAAACCTAAATTCCTGGGGAAATAGCTACGGAAATGCATATTACCAAGCCATTGTCTGGATCAATAATAACGCAGAAGAAAACGCAAGGTTGACTTTGCCAATCGGCCTAATTGGAAACATTCCCCGTTATAAATTAAGAAAGGATATTTCTCTTTCCAACAATTATTGGTCGGAACCTAAGCATAACGGAGAGTATCTTTTAGAACTGACATATGACTACCCCCAAATGGAATGGTTTGCACTCAAATATTTAAATAGTGCCATGAAACCGGTTTGTGAAGTCAAAGTAGAGGGCATCGCCATAGCCAAAATCTGGAAAAACAACCGCCCACACATTCTGCCAGCATATAAAAATCTAAAAAATATATCTGCCGCAATTAACCATAATAAAAAATCAAGTTTTATAGAACTTTCTTTAGCAAAATCCGAAAAAATTATGCGCGTAGATTTATTACAACCAACCAGCAACTGTACCGCACTTGCTACGGGATACGCCGACACATCAACAGACGGAAAAAACTGGACCAGAGAGGTTGAAGATATTGCCCGCGATCAGCTTAGTCATTCAAAACTAAACGGCCTTGAGTCAAATTTTCATTTCTATTTTGTTGCCAGAGAGGCAAAATATATTAGATTCCATACGGAAGATTTAGATTCCTGTATCTTTAGTGCATCCAATCCCAGCATTCTAATATTAAATAGAGATTAGCTTCGCCCGGTCTTTTTAAAAATTAATTTATCTTTTTATAATCGATACGAATATTTTCGAAATTTAAAATCATTGGGAATTTAAAACCCCCAAGTTTAACCACCTTTAATAAAGTTCCCTTGCACGGAAGTGTAATCTCATAATTTCTTTTAATCCCGTCCGCAACCAATTTAAAAGTTGCGGTGTTGTCTTTCTGCCAGCCGGATGCAGAGTTTGATTCCCATAAAACAAAAACGGGAGATGTGCTCTCAAGAAGCGCAATTTGTGGCGATTGAATATAGTTTTCCAAATCCGCAACACTATAATTTTCAAATCCCGAAGGAACAACCCAAGCTTCAGAAATACCCGCGGAGTCCTGATTTAATGTTTTACTAATTACCATCCGAATAAATCTTGCAAAAGTTGCAGTAAACTTTATTTCTGCGGGTTTTCCGTTCTCAATTCTAAAAACACCGCCGGTTTCAGCCATTTTTGTCCAGTTTTTACCATCTACTGATGTTTCAATTGAATAAGAAGTGGGTGTGTTATTCGCAAAAGCGTTAATCCAAACAAATCGATCTACCCTTAAAATTCTCCCCAAATCAAAACCCAGGAAAGTCTTTTCCTCGTCCCAAGTAACCCTGTCTGCCTGCCAAACGGTATCAACATTCTGATCAATTAGATTGCTGCCAAACCTTTCTCTCCAGTTACTACTGACAAAAACTTTGGCAGTTTTGTAAAAACTGATCTTAGCTTTGGCGTAAGCTTCAGCAACTCCTAAGGGAAACTCCCCATTCTCAAGTACTTTTTTTGCCTCGGGCTTGGGACTAGCCGAAAAAGAAAATGTAATGGTTGGTCTTACTACACAAGAGTATGCTTTCCCAAAATAATAAGGTTCTGATAAGTCTTTACCTTGAATCATTTCCATTTTTGAGAAGCCTTTACTTAATTTTTTAAATTCGCTCTCAGTAGAAACCAGTTCCCCATCTTTTGAATAGAAGAAACTATGTATTTTTTCCTGCAGAGTTTTATTTTTTTGAATTTCGCTCACTAGATCATCGTAGTTTTCCGCCAAGAAAAAATCATAGCGGTCAATTCCGTATCTCCAGGCTATAGCTGTTGTTTCAGGCATTTGAGCAACGGAGAATGCGTCAGCAAAATAACCTCTGGCTTCATCGGCAACATCAAAATACAAAATATCCCCCTTTTCAATTTTAGGCAACTCTTTTAAGAGTTTCTGGTAAAACTGTCTAACAGGCGCGGTTCTATTTTTTAAAAGTGTGTTTTGATAGATTAATCCCATCGACAAATTTCCAAAACCATAGATAAATGCAAGAGCAAAAAAGGCCGTCTTTGAAAAAGACTCTTTCTCGAAGTTTCTATATAAAACACCCAACAATAAAACGAGAGCAAAAAACGAATGGGCAAAGTACCTGTTTATGGAATTAAAAATTACTGTAGGGCTATATGCCGAATAACTGGCTAGATTAATTAGAATCCAAGAACAAAAAAGAATGTAGTAAATTTTTATTTCTTTTCGGATGTAAAAAGACACAGTTATTAAAAGCACAAAAACTACTCCCCCCAAGTAGACAAGTCCAAGCTGACTGGAGTTAGGATTCAAAAGAGGTGTTGAATAAATCTCTTGGGAAATAAAATACCAAATAACAGTAAGTGGGATACCAATTAATATCAGGTATCCTTTTTTTGACTTTCTAAAAAGCAGACAGGTCGAAAATATTAAAACTAAGGAGAGTAAAAAGAAATGCTGATATTTGGTAATCCAGTCAGGAACAAAAATATTCGAAAGAGACGCAAAGTAGCCGTATAAAATCGAAAAATCCCCTCTGACTAGTGCCTTTATAAATACCAACACCTCCTGGGACCTTTTATCACCATTCTGAATAAAATACTTATAAAAAATAAACAAAAAGGGTAACAACCTAAGTGCGGATTGATAAAAGTACTTTATCTTTTTGTGCAACGCAAGAAAAAGTATTTCAAATAAAATAATAGGTGCTATCAAATAGTGTGTTCTTGCTCTCGCTAACTCAATCGCCAGGAAATATGAGCCAACCGCCAAAAGATAAAATAATATCTTTTTCTTCTTATGGTAATTCCAATAGAAATAAAGCAGTAAAGAAGTCAGAATCACACTCAAACTTGTGATTACGCTATTGTAAAGGCGGATAAAACCATCGGAGGCAATGTATCCGCACGCATACAAAAATGAAGAAAGTTTCCCGTACTTCTCACTAATAATCTTAGAGGCCACTTTATAAATAACCAGAGCGGACAAAAAATATACCAAAAAGCCCAAGAGGAAATAATAAACTGTTTTATATTTGAAAACTAGATAAATAGGATAATAGAAAAAGGCTGTATATTTATACGATCCTTCACCAAAAATACCCTTCCCCAAAAAACCCGCAGGTTCTTGAATATGTGCTAATTTAAAAAAAATCGCATTATCGTCCTGCCACGGCAGCATCAAAATTGTCTGACCATAGGAAATACCCACAACAACAAGAAGGACTATCCAATAATTATGTTTTAAAAAAATAAATAACCTTTTAAAGATTCCCATGAGAATAAGGATAGAGTAAATCTTTGTACTTACCGAAATCTATTTTTTCGTAGTTATCTTTGAGTATATGGGAATCAACCGACTCCTCAACCACAACGTTCCTCACGGAGCAGTCGATTGGTTCATTCCTGTATGCTTGAATGGACACTTTGGCATACATAGCGTTCTGGGGTGCAAGCGTTAACAACTCAACTTTTTGCCAACCACTGCCGTAATATCTTGAGGATACGCTTGAATAAATTTTTCTTTCTTCAACCGATGGTAAGGAATCAAAGAAATCCATTCTCACAAAAATACTGCGCATTTCTTTTTTGACAGCACTATCAGTCTTTAAATAACCAGAAACTTTATAAATAAAACCTGGTTTGACTGATATACCCTCCGACAAAAATTTATTACTGTCCAACTTAATATCAACCGGATTTTTATATCTGGTACCTTCAAAATATGGAACTTTTACAAGAAATAGTGCAGCATCAGGGGCCTGCCATGGTTTATATGAGCTGGCTACCACAAAGCTCAGCATCTCCTCTATAGAAAGACCTGAAAATGTGTTTCTCATTTCGTTCACGGGTTTTTGAAAATATTTTAATGATTTAGGAAACACTTCCGGCATCCAGCCATAAAAGTCACCAGATGCCCAATCCATATTAATTAATGCATAATCAGCTCTTTCTTCCCGAAACTCTGAAAATGAGTAGGTAGAAGCTCTTATAAAATCTGTTCTTTTGACATTTTCCGGAAGCGGATCAAAAGGATGAGATGCCACAAATGACCCCTTAGGCAAAACGTTTTTGGACTTATCCAAAATCTCATCATAAGTCCACTGTCTTGTGTAGTAATAGCTGTTTATAACGGAATTTTTCAAAGGAGTAAACACTACCCCAATAATAATAAGTGGAATAAAGTATCTTAAAAGGGGCTTGTTTTTAAACTTATCTAAAAGTGAGTTGATAAATACTACACCCAAAATCATTAATAGCGGCGTGACAGTAATAAAGTTTCTGATATAAAAACCACCAACTGAAAAATAAACCAGGACAAAGAAAAAAGGTAAGATCTCCGCCAGAAGGAAAAGAGTTTGTCTGCAGAACTTTTTAAGAGAAAAAAGTACTCCTAGAATTACAGAAACAAGAAGTGGCAGACCGTAATCGATGTGATAGAAATAATAAAAGGGGTAGGTCATTAGTTTCATTCTCCCCATTGCATACTTTTTTGAAACATATGAAAGAATATCTAAAGAGCTTTCAATGTATAACCAAAAATAAGGATTCAGTAAAATAAAAACCAATACCCCTGAAAGCCCGGCTAAAATAATCTTGCTGGAAAATAACTTTTTTCTATCAAACCGTGAAGCATAGACATGAGAAACCAGCAGGGGGAGGATGGCGAAAATTTGATACTTTGTCGAAAACGAAAGGCCAAAAAAAATACCCGCCAATAAGTAATTCTTCACCGACGAATTCTCAATTATCCGATAGCTGAAAATTAGTGAAAGAAGCAGAAAAAAAGCGTTGTAAGTGTCCGGCCAGCCGATGTGGGAATTCACAACAGCTTTAAAATTAACTGCAAGCAAAAGCGCGCTAATTAGAGCAATATTTTTGTTAAATAATTTTTTAGCCAATAAATAAACCGCCAATACATTGCCCAGACTAAACAGTGCCGTTACATACCTACCCCAGAATAACGCATTCACCTCCCTTTCACCCAGAATATTAACCTGAAAAATACGGTTTGCTTCAAGTTTGGCTATTGGAATATGCACCGTACCGTCAACAATTTCACTAAGATGAGTTAAATAATATCTCCCCCAGTTAAGAGGAATAAATAAAGTCTTAAAAAAAAAGTAGTTTGTCAAAGGGACCATGGAGGGATAGTCATAGCGCAGGGGATCAAGATTGCCATTTTTAATCATAGAAACCGCCGCTGAATAGCTCATCCCCTCATCTGAGAGGAATTTGTTGTAGCCCGGATTGGTACCAATAAAACGAAGGCAGGCCGCAATCAACAATATTACTACAAGAAATTTGTTATCGGAGATAAATTTAAAAATACCCTTTATCATTTTCTAGGTTCAGCAACAAACAACCAGCCCAAAGACATTCTAATCAAAACATAGTCAAAAAATTTAGTAATTTTCCCAAACGAACGAGTAGTTTTTAAAAAAGCGGAAATAATGGGAATTAATGAGCCCCTTTCTTTATCAAGGCCATACTTTTTGTATTTACCTATTACATCTAAAGTTATATCGCTAACACGGAAATATTTATCTACAAGACTATAAAACATATCATAGCTGGGAAGATTAATATTGTCATACGAAAGACCTCTTCCGCTTAGTTTTAAATAAATATTGGCTAAATCTTTAGGTAAAAATGAAAGGAAGGGAAGTTTATAATGGGGTTCGATTGGCCACCATTTGTTTGCGGTGGTAATATGCAATATCCCGTTTGGTTTTAGCACCCGCTTAATTTCTTTAAGCATTAGGTCGGGTTTAGAAACATGCTCTATAACCTCAATTGAGGTCACTATATCAAAGGTGTTATTTTTAAAAGGCAGACGCTTGCCGTCGTAGAAAATTATCGGAGATTTTATTTTTAATAGTTTAAGCAATTCTTTAGATGCCTTTATTTCTTTCCTGCCGACATCACACCCTGTAGAGTCAGAAAAAAACTTTGCCAGTACAGCTAGAGTTAATCCTATTCCACAGCCTAAATCTAAAAGTTTAGCTTTGCTGTCTTTATAATTTAGAAGTATTCTGGCCGTTCTTTCACCTTTCAATGGAGCAATTTTACTATACCATCTTAGCCAGTCCTTATTTTCGGTATATTGACTATATTTCTTAAGGTGTCTAAAAACTATATTTTTATTCAATTTCATTTTTTAGTAGCAACAAAAAGACTGTGAGAGAAAAGTTTATTCCTATGAAGGTTTCGGTATTTTACTACGAATCCGTACTTTGAAAGTAAACTTTTCCAATCTTTATCTTTTCTGTAATAAACATCTCTGGAAAATAATTTGCTCTCAAAAAGAATTGGAACTACAAAAACGTCAGTTAACCAGCTGACAATATATTTTAACAATGGTCTTTCAGACACCTCCGCAATGATTAATTGTCCACCCTTACTCAACTTACAGGAAACTTTTCTAACAAGATTTTCCTGAGACTCTCTAGATGGCAGATGATGCAAGAGATGAATCATTGTCACCACATCTGCCTGTGGGAATTCCTTCCTCAAAACATCTCCCGCCAAAAACCTTGTGTTTCTCAGTCCTTTATTGGCAAATTTTAGTCTATTTTTATTAAGCTCAATGCCTACAATATCTCTCCCGGGTCCGGTTATAGCCAAATAGTTGGCAAATATCCCATCGCCACATCCTAAATCTAAAATCTTTCCGGTTTTCGGAATAATTTTTTCAAGCTTGTCAAACGGAGCATCCCAAAATCTAATTCTGGCAAAAAGTCCGGTCAAACCGTCTTTATGATAAAGTGCAATTGTTTGCTTAACAAAATTTCGCATCCATGTTAGTATAGCAAGAAAGATGAAAAAAATTTTCTCCTCTATCTCCATTGCCATCCCCGCCTTTAACGAAGAGGAAAATCTGGAATGGGTGGTCAAAGATACCCTGAAGCAACTCCCCCAATATTTTCGCGATTTTGAAATTATCATTGTCAACGATGGTTCAACCGATAAAACAGGCAAAATTGCGGATAAACTAGCACATAAAAGTAATAAAATAAGGGTCGTTCATCAGCAAAATGAAGGCTACAGTGGTGCAATGCTTGCCGGAATTAAAACAGCAAAAAAAGAATTTGTTGCCTATATGCCCGCGGACGGGCAGTTTTTGATAGATGACATGAGACATTGCTTTGAAGTCATGGAGAAAAATGATCTGGTCCTGGGCTACCGTGGAGGAAGATCGGATTACACTACCCGCAGGGTCATTTTTTCGTACGTTTTCCTCCTACTTCTTCTAATTCTTTTTGACATCAAGTATATGGATGTCGGTTGGGTCAACATTTGGCGGACTAAAGAAGTGCAAAAATTAAAACTTAACGCCGTTGGCGGAATTTTTGTCTTAACCGAAATTCTTGTCAGATTCCAAAAAAAGGGCTTGAAAATTGCTGAAGCACCTTCTTACTACCGACCTCGAAAATCCGGCGAAGTCAAAAACGCAAAATTCAAAGTCGCTTTTCTAACTTTCCTAAACGCAATGAAACTTTGGTTGGAGATTAATTTGAAAAATCTGCTATAATAATTTCACTTTAACCATGATTATTAAAATCAAACACTTAAAACCGGAGTTTGTTGATTTTAGGGGCGCAATCACCAGGATTATCAATGAACCAAAAATAAAAATTCAAGCCGTTCTTCTTTTGACCCACCAAAAAGGGACTATCAGAGGCAATCATTATCACAAAAAAGATTCTCATTGGGTATATTGCCTAAGCGGAAAATTCAGATACTACGAAAAAGACATAACAAAGAAAAATACTAAGGCTTCTTCTGTGATATTAAAACCGGGAGATTTGGTTTATTCTAAGCCCGGAATTGCTCATGCAATGGAAGCAATTGTTGATACCATCTTTTTAGCAATCACAACCGAAAAAAGACAACAAAAGGCATATGAAGCAGATTTGGTTCGAGTAGATATCGTTGGCAAAAAGAAATGAAGGATTATGTTAAAGCATCTTCCTGCCGGATCTGTAAAAGCAATAAATTAATAAAGGTTCTTGATTTGGGTTCAACTCCTCCTGCTAATTCTTTTTTAAACAAATCTGAATTAAAAAAGAAGGAACCCTTCTTCCCTCTTCAACTTTACTTTTGCAATAAATGCAAACTAGTGCAATTAGGACATGTTGTTTCTCCGGAACTTCTTTTTAGAAAATATTTATATGTTTCTTCCACCTCTCCCGTATTTATTAAACACTTTGAGGAATATGCTTCCAGTGTTTTTAAGAGATTCAAATTAAATAAAAATTCTCTGGTCATAGACATCGGCAGCAATGACGGCATCTTACTTAAACCTTTCCAAAAACTCGGAACTAAAATATTAGGAGTTGATCCGGCGGAAAAAATAGCTAAAAAGGCAACTGAAGAAGGTCTTACTACCCTACCCTACTTCCTAAATCAAAAAATAGCTTCTGAAATTTCAGCAAAGTACGGAAATGCTGATGTAATTTGCGCCAATAATGTTTTTGCCCACGTCAATGATTTAGATGAATTAACAAAAGCCGTAAAAATTATATTAAAGACAAACGGAGTTTTTATAATAGAAGCTCCTTACCTAATTGACTTTATTGAAAAGAATCTTTTTGATCTTGTTTATCATGAACACCTTTCATACTTAGCCATTAAGCCCCTTAATTTCTTTTTCAAAAAGCATGGAATGAGAATCTTTGACGTCGTAAAAACCTCTTCACACGGAGGATCGATTAGAGTCTTTGTTAAAAAGCTGGGAGGAAAAAATACAATAAATTCATCTGTTAAAAAATTTATTAACGGAGAAACACTAAAAGGATTGAGTAAGGTAAAAACATATCTAAATTTTGCGACAAAGATTCAAAAAAACAAAAAGGGGTTGTTAAACCTTCTAAAAAGTATTAAAGATCAAGATAAAACAATTGTTGGCTATGGAGCTCCAGCAAAAGGAAACACTCTCCTGAATTATTTTGGGATTGATTCTAAAATAATGGATTATATTATTGACGACAGCCCTCTAAAACAAGGTCTTTTTACTCCTGGAACGCATATACCTGTTTATTCTTCTGAAAAACTGAATAAAAGGAAAGCCCCCGATTATGTTTTTATTCTTGCTTGGAATTTTGCTCAACCGATTATTGAAAAACTTTCTTCATTTAGCGAACAGGGCGGAAAATTTATTGTTCCGGTTCCAACCCCTGAAATAGTTCAGGACAAAAGGTTTATTTCCAAATCGATAGTTGATGAAGATATTGATAATATAATTTCCGGTCTCGGCAAAGATGCTCTAAAGCTTTCCGGAAAAACAGTTTTAATATCGGGCGGATCAGGATTTTTAGGAAGCTACATTAATCACACGATTAACAGATTAAACCAAAAGATACTAAAAGAGAAATGCAAAGTCATATCAATAGACAATTACATTACAGGAAGCGAGAAACGTAGCTTCTTAGGTACTATTGAAAGCAAATATCTTGAGTTTATTTTTCAAGACGTAAGGATCCCCATGTTAATTAGAGACAAAGTTGACTACGTAATACACGCAGCGGGACTGGCTTCTCCGTATTATTACCAAAAATATCCCCTAGAAACCATTGAAAGCGCCGTAGTTGGCGCCAAAAACCTGCTTGAAATTGCGCGGACCAAAAACGCCAAGGGGTTTCTTTTCTTTTCTTCAAGTGAAATATACGGCGATCCGGATTCCAAACATGTTCCAACTCCGGAAACTTACGCAGGACATGTTTCATCGGTAGGTCCCAGAGCCTGTTACGATGAGTCAAAAAGACTAGCTGAAACATTATGCCTTGTTTATCATAATCTATTTGAAGTACCCATAAAAATAGTTAGACCGTTTAATATTTATGGTCCGGGAATGAAAATTAATGATTATCGTGTTATTCCAACATTCTTGTACAAAGGCTTAACAGGCCAACCGCTTCCAGTACACGGAAAAGGAAATCAAACTAGAACTTTTTGCTATGTAAGCGATGCTATTGTGGGATTTCTAAAAGTTTTATTATCCGGAATCCCTGGAGAAGTTTACAATGTCGGCAATAACAAACCAGAAGTAACTATGCATGAATTGGCAAAAATCCTAACCAAAACAATCAAGAGTAGCTCTAAAATTGAGATCATTGACTATCCCAAAACATATCCCGGAGGAGAGCCTCAAAGAAGGTGTCCTGACTTGAAAAAAATTGCTAGCGAGTTAGGCTATTCTCCAAAAGTGAGTTTGGAGGATGGCCTCGCAAGATCTGCGGACTGGTTCCAATCAGAACACAAACTGTATAATGACAAATAGCTGTGAGAAAAAAATCTGCAATACTGGCATTAATCGGGGCCGGAAAATGGGGGAAAAAATACTTAGAATCCTGTAAAAATCTTCCCGAAGTTAAAATCGGCTATGTCTGCACGAAAAGCGGGCTGACAAAAATCGAGGATTTGCTTAAAAAAAAAGATATTGACGGTTTTATTATCGCCAGCCCAACTTCGACCCATTTCAAACTGGCAAAACTGCTCATTGAAAATGACAAAAATGTTTTAATCGAAAAACCCGTTGCTCCATCGTACAAACAGACAAAGGCTCTTTTAAGGCTATCCAAAAAACACCCCAAATCCAAAATTTTGGCTGGACACATCCAGCTTTATAATCCGGCTTACCTAAAACTTAAGAAAAATATCCAAAAAATAGGCAAAATAAGAAGAGTATCATTTTCTGGCCTCGGGTCACCTAAAAGACCCGACACCACGGTTTTTTGGGACTGGGGGCCCCACCCTGTCTACATGTTTATTGATTTAATTGGCAAGGAGGCTATAGTTAAATCTTCCAGGTTAGTTCCGCCGGATAATGCAGAAATTATTTTAGATTTCGACGGCATCGTCGGAAAAATTAAAATCGGCTGGACCTTTCCTAAAAAAATTAGAGAGCTTAAGGTTATTGGAGATAAAGGAGAACTTAAAATGTGTTCTGTCAAATCCAAACGCACTCCCCTGCAAAATGAAATCCTTCATTTTGTAAACGTCATCAGGGGTAAAAGAAAACCGATATCTAATTTGGAACAGGCAGTAGCTGTTGCAAAAATTATTGAAAGTGCCTCTAGGCAATCTTTATTGCTATAAGAAATATGGTATGGACGCCTCTTTCTTCAGAAAACTGCTTATCATCTTTATCAACCAAGAATTTATTTACTGCCAGTGGCTTTTTCAATATCCATTTCATAAAGTAATGCCATATAAGATATATCGAAAACCAGAACCCGCCTCTAGTCTCGAGTTTTTCAATTTTGAAACCTGCGTTTTTTAGAATGTCTATTAGACGTTTTCTTCTGTAATGCCGATGGCCAAAGTACCAGGCAGGGTCAAAAATATTTATCAGAAAATTGCTGCTTGGCGTAGACAAAACCAACTTACCGCCTTTTTTCAGAATTCTATTAGCCTCCTTCAGAGCATCTTTTTCCTCACTTTTGGGAACATGCTCCAGAACGTCAAACATAACCACAATGTCTGCAGTACCATCAGAAATTGGAATTTTAGTGGCAGAAGCTTTAATAAACGTTGCTTCTTTAACCCTTTTTTGCGAAAAAAGAACTGCTCCGGCATCCGGCTCCACGCCAACAAGCTTTTTAGGTTTATATTTTAATAATTCCTTTTCCAGCCAACCAATGGAAGACCCTATATCGACAATATATTTACCTTTAATACCCAATAACATAAGGGTTTTTAAGCACACTTTCACCCTTCCTTTAATAGCAACTTTAGGGAAATAATTCTGTTTCATTTAAAATTTGCTTCTACTTTTAAAAAATGCAGAAAAAGTTCAACGATATTTACTTTATGCATAACTTTTTCAAAGATTTCCCTATCTGAAACCTTCCTTAATTTTTGCGTGACCCTTCTTTTTTTGATATTTGTGGCAACATGAACCAAATTCCATTTTAGGGCATTAAAAACCATAACTGATTTGTCCCATCTAAGTTTAGCTAAATAATAAAATCCCAAACCGAAAATCAAAAAAACGTGCGGAAGCCAAACAGTAAATAAACTAAGAGTACTAAAATTTTTAAAATAAGCAGCTATTGAATTTTTCAGGGAGTTATAGTTAATCCCTATTTGGGACATCCGTTTACTGGTAAATCCCAATTTGTGGTAGATAAATGTCTCCGGACAATAAATCACTTTATAGCCCGCAAGCCAAACTCTGTGGCAAAAATCAGAATCTTCAAAATATGAAACAAAGTCGTCATCAAAAAGTCCACCGGCCTTATTAATAACCTCCGCTCTGGTAAGCAAACATGCGCCTTTCGCTGAAAAAATAATTCTTTCTTTATCAAACTCTTCTCTATCTCTTTCCATAAAACCCCAATGCTGTAAAAAACCTGTTCTTGTCAGGAACGTTCCTGCATTGTCAAGATATTGAGGTTTATCCATCAACTTTATCTTTGGATTCATTACACCAATAGTTTTATCCTTTTCCATTCGCTTCACCATCTTGGAAAGAAAATCTTTAGGAACTTTTGTGTCGTTATTAAGAAGTAAAATATATTCACCCCTAGATTTTTCCCATCCTTGATTATTGGCAGGAGCAAAACCTGCATTTTTCTTGTTTTTAATTAAAACATACCTTTTACAGTGAAGTTTATATTTTAACGGCAATTTTTCACTCCCATCGGTTGAACCGTTATCAACAACAATTAACTCCCACTCCGGCCAGTCAAGGCCCTTTAGAGTAGCTAAACAATCGGTAAAAACCTTTCCCCCATTCCAATTCACTATAATTACCGAAACAAGCGGTTTTTTCATTTTCTCTGAGTTAACGCCCCGTAAATAAATCCCAATGTGGCGGCGGACATTTCCAATATCCTAACAATGATAAACGCCAAAGCAACAAAAGGTTCTTTAATAAACTTTTTCCAATTTCTGAAATATGCAGGCCTTAAGATCATGTTCCCCTGCGTCCAAATCAAATCAGGATGTTTTTTTACGTATCCGACGCTTTTTCTTGCATAATAAAATCTTTTCATTAAAAGTTTTGCCAAAGTCAGACTTTCTTCATGGTGAAATATCCACTCTTTTGCCCAACCAATGGAATTTTTGCCATATTTGTCCATAATCCTTTTGGGTAAATCATAATCTTCCGTCCCGGTAAGACTAAGGTCGTACCCATCAAATTCTTCAAATGTCTTTTTCTCAAAAAATCTAGCAACTTCGATGGTCGGATCACCCATATACATTTCCCTTTCAAACTTTCTAATGCTTGCCAAAAAACCGCTGCCTTGAGTTTCTTCAGGAATAATTAATGCCTTATGACCGCGGATATTTTCAACGCAGCTTCCAACCACACCCATTGAAAGTTCCATGTCGGCATCGACAATCAAGACATATTTCCCCTTTGCCTTTCTGACCCCGAAATTCCTTTGGGCGGATCTTTCCGGTCCCTTCTCATAAACCGTTTTCGTAAACTCCCTGGCAATCTTGACCGTTTCATCTGTAGAATTATTGTCAACAACTATAATCTCGATATCCTTATGGGTTTGATTCCTTATGCTCGATAGGAGCTTCCCAATATTTTTTTCTTCGTTCTTTGTTGTAACAACAACCGAAACAAGAGCCATGGCTAATTTTACACCAGCCGGCATTTTGATGCTATACTACGGGAAATATAGGCACGAACATGTCAATTCAAAAACTTTACAAGGGAGCAGAAAGACATAAAGAGAATAGTTTAAGAAGAATACTGGCAAAAATCCCTCCAAACGGCGTCTTTCTCGATGTCGGATGCTGGGATGGCAGAAAAACTCTATGGTGGGCTAAAGCGGCAAAAGCTGAAACAGTTTTTGGAATAGAAATGGTTGAATATGCTGCACAAAGGGCTAGAAACAAAAAAATTAACGTCTTCATTACAGATATTGATCGGGAAAGATGGCCAATCAAAGACAATTCTGTGGACTGCGTTTTTTCCAATCTCTTAATCGAACATATAAACGATATCGACCATTTTATTTCAGAAACCCGTAGGGTACTCAAAAAGGGTGGACTCACAATAATATCAACTAACAACCTATCAAGTTGGCATAACATCGCAAGTCTTCTTTTTGGGTGGACACCGTTTGATCTAACAAATTCCTCTTCTACGCTAAAGTTAATAGGGAACCCGCTCACAAACCAAAAAAATGACTCTTTTTTCGGACAATCTTGGTGTCATAAATGTATTTATACGGAAAGATGGCTGAAGGATTGGTATAACATATATGGGTTTAAACATATAAGTACCCATGGATCAGGTTACTACCCGCTACCCGCATTTATCGGAAATATTGATAAAACCCACTCGGCATTTATCATTCTAGTCTTTAAGAAGGTATAATAACATCATGAATACAAAAATATCTTTTGTCATACCGGCAAAAGACGAGGAAAAATCAATTAAACAGCTTTACGAAGAAATAATAGCAAACGCGCAGCCTATAACAAAAAATATAGAAATAATCTTCATTGACGACGGATCAAAAGATGGAACCTTCGATACTATGTCAAGTCTCGCCAGGAGAGATGAAAGGGTAAAAGTCATTAAACTTAGGGGCAATTTTGGAAAATCAGTTGCTCTCACGGTTGGTTTCGAGAACTCCTGCGGTAAAATTATAATCACTCTAGATGGCGATCTCCAAGACGATCCAAAAGAAATTCCCAAGTTCATCAAAAAAATTGAAGAGGGCTACGATCTTGTCTCCGGCTGGAAAAAGAAACGCAAAGATCCAATCACTAAGACAATTCCTTCAATAGTCGTCAACTTTCTAACAGCGGCCATGTCGGGCTTGAAAATCCATGACGTTAACTGCGGCTTTAAAGCATATAAAAGAAGCGTCGTTGAAAACTTGCATCTCTACGGTGACCTTTATCGTTTTATTCCAATCTTGGCCAGCCGTCAAAATTTCAAAATCGCCGAGATCGCTATCAACCACCGTAAAAGAAAATTTGGCAACTCAAAGTACGGTTTCGGTCGCTTTATAAGCGGGTGGCTCGATCTCCTAACGCTATTTTTTATCATTCGCTATTTAAGAAGGCCCGGACACTTTTTTGGGACTATTGGTCTACTTTCTTTATCAATTGGTTTTGTTATCGGCCTCTATATTACCTATCTCAAAATAACTACCGGTGGAATTGCCTACCGCCAACCCCTCCTTTCCCTAGGTATCTTACTTATCATTCTTGGAGTTCAGCTTATAACAACCGGGCTTTTTGCCGAAATGATAATCTTCTTTCAGAAAAAAGAAGATCATCAAAAGTTTATAATCGAAAAGGTTAATTTCACTAAGAAATATTCAACTTAAAAATTCCGTGAAAATTAAAAACAAAACAAACTTCCATGATTCAAGAAAATCTCCTTTTGAATATTTTAAGTGGAGAGTAGAAAGAATGAAACCCGTTGTCGCAAGACTTAAAAAAGTAAGTTCGCTAAAAGGATCGAATGTTCTTGATATCGGTTGTGGTTATGGCGCCCTAAGCTACATTCTTACCAAGGAGGGGGTAAGATGTACCGGAACGGAAATTGATAAGAATGCGCTTTCCTTCGCAAAAAGATTTTCAAGTACAATTATAAAGAAAGGCAGACCTCGGTTTCTTCAAGTAAAAGGAGAGCTCCTTCCTTTTAAAAACAATTCCTTCGATACAGTCGCCCTCTTTGATGTTATAGAACACGTAAGAAGGCCTTCTATCCTGCTTGAAGAATCTCAGAGGGTTCTAAAGAAAGATGGCATTCTTTATGTAGAGTTTACTCCATACTATTCTCTAGTAGGACATCATCTTTATGATTACGCAAAATGGCCCATTCACATACTCCCCAAAAAAATAATAAAAAGGATTGTATTATCAAAAAAAACAAAGAACTTTTTCCTAAACAAAGATGCTTGGTCACAATTTATATCTCTTAATAAACTTAAAATTTCAAACTTTCAAAAGATGGTTTCAAAACTTCAGAAGATAGAAGAGCGCTTCATAATTAAATATCCAAATGTTTTTGAAATCAACCTGTCTTTTTTAAATTATTTGGGAAGATTTAAGGATTACCTTACTTTCAGCTTCGAAGGGATTTACCGAAAAAGTTCATCCTACAAAAGGGATGTCGAAAAAATTATTGAGTAAATACGAAAACTGAAAAGTTTTTAATGTTTTGCATGCAACTATTGTTGGGGAAAGTGAGAATGTCAATAAACCTTGCTTCCTGTCCCACAAAAGGTTCTATAAACTTTCCATTTTTTGGTTGTTCCCCTAAATAGGAAATTCTCCAAGCATCAGGCAAGACGCCAGGCAATTCCGACCAACTCTCGCCATCTTTTGAGACTCGAACAATGCCGCTTTTAAGATTTGTGCAGCTCTGCCTATTCTGATAATAAAGTTCTAATCTAGAAAGCTTCTGCACGCTTCCTAAATCAAATCTTATTCCTGAATCCATTCTTATCAACTTTGCTTTTGTTTCCACTTTATCGGTTAGAGGCATTTTCAAATACTCAACAGAGTTCTTCCAAACCTTGACAACCGAAACCCCATCGACCTTAGACTCATAAACAGGGTTTAAAAATCTTTCAAGATACATATCGTAATACGACCTTGTATCTGTGCCCTGATAGGTTAATGTTATTGCATACTCTCCTTTTTGTAAGTAACCACTTCTCCAGACTGAGGATAAAGTCACGTCTGGCCTCAACCAAAACATTGGTATGTTGGGAATAAGTTCGTAGGCAAACACTAATTTTGGATTCGGTTCGGCATTCATATTTATCCAAACAATTGCATTCCTGTATGCTGCTCCAAACGTGTTGCCCCAAGAAGGTATATTTCTTCTTTTTGCACCAGACAATCCACCGACCAATTCATTAAAGTATACATTTTCATTTGGATGAATCTGCCACAAGGTAAAGAGTAAAAAGAAAGATGTAAAAAATAAAAAAACTCCCACACATAATTTGTTTAGTTTAAACCTACGAATTAGAAAATTCACACCTATTCCTGCAACCGCTGCCATTCCTGGAATATATTCCATTATTTGCCTTATTCCTCCATAAATATTTGCCCCGGGAAGAGAAACACGCAACATCGGAGTTAAAAACCAAAGAAGAAAAAATACACCAGTTTTATATTTATCTTTCTTAAATTTAAGTAGAATATCAAAAACTCCAAATAAACTAAAAATTAAGATTGGAATTGGCGTCGTATAAACTATCCAGGACATGGGATAGAAACTGAGCCTTCCAGAGGATGTTCCCATAGTTTTATAAAATCCGAAGACTTTTTGGGTTCCAGCAATAATGTCTTGCCAAACAAATGGCCAAGAGGCATAAAAAATAATCATTCCCAAAATAAATGCTAATACTGCTAAGGGAACCAGTTTGAGATATTCTTTTTTGAATACTTTTCCTCTCAAGTAAACAATTATCCAGGGCAAAAAGACAAATATGGAAAAAAATATGTTAAACTTCGTTCCTAACGCTAAACCAAAAAAGATACCGGAGGTTAGCAACCACTTCCAGCTTTTTTTGATCACCCCGTTCCAAACACTAAAGAGAAAAAATGCCCAAAAAACGGTCTCCGGAACATCTTTCTCCGTATTAAAATGGGACTCCGACCAGAAAAGCGGATATGCGGCTAAGCTAATCGCAGAGATCGCTCCCGCAACTCCCCCATAAATTTTTGAAATCCAAAAAAATATCAGGCCGACCAAACAAGCGGCTAGAAAAATTCCATAAACGCGATATGAATCGATATCATTAATTATTTTAAGATAACCAAAAAGAACTTTGTTAAACACCGATGAAAGAATGTCGCTTAACGGCGGGTGGCCATCACCATCTATTTCCATGTACCAATTAAAACTGAAGGCGTCGTTTTGGTAAAAACTCCTTAATGGGCCTTTTTGTGAACGAACCTCACTGCTAGGCAGCAAGTCAGCAGGATCTTGCCAGTAGGGTTTATATTTTGCCAAATCCGAAAAATCTTTATTTCCCGAAAGAAAATAATGAAGGTATACCTGTCCCCTGGGAAGGTGGTTAATTGTATCCCAATTAATTCCATAATCAGTAAGTGTTGCAAGGCCAAATATAAAAAAAACCATACCAAATAGTAATGCGATTTTTAACCTCATTTCAAAACTCCAATCTTTTTAAGTTTCATTCTTATTCCATCCCTATCAACGTTATTTGCGCACTTTTCAATCTCCTTCAAAAAAAGCGGGAGTTTCTTTACATTAAACCCGAAGCTTTTTGAAATGTGGATTTTTCCCTCCTTCGTTAAAGCCAGTTCTTCCTTCTTATTAAAAATCTCCTCATTTAATTTCTCCCCTGCTCTCCTGCCAATAAATTTAATTGCGATATCCCGTCCGGGTACAAACCCTGAAAGTCTAATCATCGACTCCGCAAGGTCTAATATCTTCACAGGCTGTCCCATATCAAGAACAAAAAGTTCCCCACCACACCCTATAGAGGCCGCTTTCAAAATTAATTGTGCGGCTTCAGAAATCGTCATAAAGTATCTGGTCATTTTTTTATCAGTAACCGTAACCGGCCCTCCATCCTCTATCTGTTTTCGAAAAACTGGAACAACGCTTCCATAGCTGTCAAGCACATTTCCAAACCTAACTGCTATATATTTTGTTTTTTGAGAATTTAACATTTCCCCTATCCCTTCGGTCACAAGTTTGGTCGCACCCATTATATTAATCGGATTTGCTGCTTTATCAGTTGAAATTAAAACAAATTTCTCAACTTTTGAATTTTTAGCGCTTCTTGCTACGTTTAGGGTTCCAATAATATTATTTTTAATGGCTTCTTCGGGAAACTCTTCCATTAACGGGACATGCTTATAGGCAGCGGCATGAAAAACAAAATGCGGCCTAAATGAAGAAAACACGCTATTAATTTTTTCCTTATCCCTGATACTGGCTATAACATAATTAATCTCGTATCCCGGAAAATCCCTCGACATTTCAGACCGCAAATTAAAAATCCCGTTTTCCCACCAGTCTAAAAGAATCAAACAGGCCGGTTTGTACGCGGCTATTTGACGGGAAAGCTCAGATCCGATAGAACCGGCCGCACCTGTTATCAACACCCTCTTACCCCTAAAAAATTCTTTCAAGGTTCCTATGTCTGATTTTACTATCGGACGTCCAAGAAGATCCTCTACCCTAACCCGCCGTAAAGATTCAAGTTTAACCCGACCCTCAATTATTTCTTTTACCCTGGGAACTATTCTAAAACCAACCTTCATTTCGCTGCAGAGCCGAACGTATTTCCTAATTTCTTCTCCACGGGCCGAGGGAATTGCAATTATTATTTCATTGACATTAAATTTCTTAACAATTTTTCCAAGTTTGTCCCTCTCTCCCAAAACTTCACTACCATAAATCACTTTTCCGGTTTTTTGAGGATCGTCGTCAACAAAACCAACAATCCTCAACCCTGCTGACATGTCGCGGTTTATTTCGCGGGCAACATCGCATCCTGCAACACCAGCGCCTACAATAAGAATATTTTTCATACTATGTACTTCAAAAACATCGATACAGATTTCTCCAAACTAAAATCATCGGCCAATAATCTTAAGCCGGCTCTGTATTTGTCCTTCTTTTCCCTAACGGTTTCCTTAAGTACTTTTGCCAGGCGTTTAGGATTATTCGGGGCAACAGACTTACCAATGTTATATCTTCTCATAAGTCTCCCGCAATCTCCAACATTCGTAGCAACTATTGGCAGACCCACTTTTGCGGCCTCAATAATAACAAGCGGCAGACTTTCACTCCGTGACGGAACAACTAAAAAATCCGATGACTTCATGTACGAAAAAACAGTTTCTTTATCGGATTGTCCCGAAAAATTAATATAATCATCCAAACCACTTCTTCTAACCAATTTCTCTAAAGTATGGCGCATTGTACCGTCGCCTAAGATATTTATCTTAAATTTAACTTTATCCTCTGATAAAATCCTGGCCGCTTTAATTAAAACATCAACCCCCTTCACCTTCTCCAGCCTGCCAACAAACAAAAAGTTTGTACAGTTCGCAAACATCCTTACTTTTTTTAAGAAAGCTGAAGGATTTTCTGTAACAGCAGAAAGAAAATAAAAACTTCTTCCGGATAAACGCCCGCCAATTTTGCATAGTTTACGGCTGTTGGCAAATCTGAAATTCGCACTCCTGAGAGAGCATCTAATCAGAATTCTTAAAATCGGAACCCTTGCGTAAAAATTTAGGTCCGACCCAAGGCACCAAACTGCGTAAGGGGTACCCAGAATAAACTTAGTAAAATATGCCAATACTCCCGAGGGTAGTGACCAAAAAGCCAATATATAATCAAGTTTATTTTTCCTGACAAAATTTACTGATTTTATTGTTTTCTCAACAAAAAGCCAAACGAATTTAATATATGAAAATGGGTTTGTGAATTTCCAATTACCGAACTTTCCTGACTCGGGTCCTGTATAAAAGATAAAAACTTCATGCTTTTTTGATAACTCCTCAACAAAATCGGAAACAAAGACGCCGGCGTCTGCGCGGTCGCCTTCACTTTTAGGATAATTGTGAGTATAAATTCCAATTCTCATAATATTTTTCCAACCCTTTCTTTAAGATAATTTTCGGAACCCAACCAAGCTTTCTTCTAGCTTTTGAATTATCACCCTTCCATAAACCGCCGTTATCAGGTAAGTGTCCATATGACACTTTCGGTTCTTTGTGCAGACTGTCGGATATCAGCTTGATTAATTTATTAATACTAGTTTCTTCCCCTGAACAAAGATTCAATATAATAAATCTATCTATTATTAAATTGGCTAAAACCAATGCTTCGATAACATCATCAATATAAATAAAATCTCTCGTCTGTTCACCGTTTCCAGAAACTTCGATATTTTTCCCAGTTCTTATTTTCTCTATAAATGTGGCAATAACCGAGTGCTTAAAGGGAGGCATCATGGGACCGTAAATATTGGAAATTCTCATTATTAAAACTTTAATGCCGAAAATTTTCGAATAAAACAGACACAATTTCTCCCCAATTAATTTGGTAAAACCGTAAATATTCCGGGGAATCGTTGCGTAACCTTCATTGATAATTACCTTAGATTCCGGTTTTTTATAAACTGCAAAGCTGGAAGCAAAAATAAACCGGGAACTGGGTGAATATCTTCTTACCGCCTCCAAAATCCCCCAAGTTCCAAATATGTTTGTTTTTAAAATTCCGTGTCCTTTGGGGTCGTTAACCGCAGCCAAATGATAAACAACTTCTGCCTTACTAACCAAGTTTCTTAGCGTCCTAGGGATAAAAAGAGAGTTTTTCCTCGGATCAAAGGTTGCAACCTCAACACTTTTTTCTTCCTCAAACCTGGAAGCAAGCCTTCTGCCGACAAAACCCCCCGCTCCAGTGATAACCACTTTTTTCATTTATCTCAAGCATTATTTTAACCTAAATTGTATAATTTGATAATATGAACACGTATTATTCGGACTTAAGGCCCCAAATGCATGATTTTGCATCCAGACGGCTAAAGGGGGTAAGAATAGTTAAAACTCTGGGCGACCTGCTGGGCAGCAATAATCTTGGTAAACTCAAGGTTCTGGATGTGGGATCATCAACAGGGATAATAGACTCTGTTCTGGCAAAAAAATTTAAAGAGGTCTGGGGCTTGGATATCGATAAAAGTGGTATCAGTTTTGCCAATAAAAACTTTAAATCTAGAAACCTGCATTTTGAAATTGGTAACGCACTTAACTTGAAATTCAGCAGGGGTAAATTTGATGTCGTAATCTGCACACATATATACGAGCATGTGTCTAATCCCCAAAAATTATTTGATGAAATTTATAGAGTTTTAAAGCCGGGAGGAGCCTGCTACCTTGCGGCGATAAACGCTCTTTGGCTAATTGAACCGCATCATAATCTTCCTTTTCTATCATGGCTTCCCAAAAGCTTGGGAAACTTATATGTAAAAGCTTTAGGGAAAAGCGATAAATACCACGAAAACCCGATGTTCTATCGGCAACTGAAAAATATTGTTAAAAAATTCAAAATTGTCGACTACACCGATAAAATATTGACCAATCCTAAAAAGTTTGGCTATCAAAATCCGTCAATACCAGGTTTCGCGGCAAATTATTTAAAATATTTCACACCGACTTTCTTTTGGATATTAATAAAAAATGAATAAGGGAGTTTTTTGCATATCAATCGACCACGAACTTCTTTGGGGAAGAAAAGACTTAGACACTAAACCATTTATTTCACTTGTGTCTAAAGAAAGAGGGATAATTAGTAGAATACTTTATCTATTTAAAAAATACCGCATGCCGGCAACTTGGGCAGTGGTAGGTAAAATTTTCGAAAAAGAAAACCCCTTATGGTACGGGAAAGACACAATAAAAGAAATAAATAAAGTTGAATACCAAGAAATCGCTTCGCATTCCTATTCGCATGAAATCTTCACTGATATTAATGAGAAAAATGCGGAAAAAGAGATTAGGAAAAATAAGGCAAAATCGTTTGTCTTTCCAAGAAATAAAGTCGCCCATCTTCAACTGCTCAAAGAAAACGGCTTTATATCTTTTCGGGGCCCCGACAAAACAACCCATGAACTTCTTATTCCAAGAATTCCGCCTGTCTATAAACCGCACCTTAAATGCGGCCTTGTTGAAATTCCCGGTTCGATGTATTTTGTATCAGGAAGAGGTTTTAGAAAATATATTCCCAAAAATCTGAGATACTTGAAATGCAAATTGGGAATTGATCAAGCAATAAAAATGGGACGTGTATTTCACATATGGTTCCACCCGGTGGATTTTGCGAACGATACAGCAAAACTGTTTAGCGATTTTGAGAAAATATTAAAATATGCAGCAAAAAAACGCAAACTTGGTTCATTGAAAGTTAAAAATATGGGTCAAATTGCATCAGAGTATCTTTCCTAAAGATTTAATAGAAATTAATAGTTGATCGAGCTTCGTTCCACTATCTGGATACTTAGTCTTTAGCCAATTTGCTAGTTTAGCCATACCCTCAAGCCTGGTAGCAATAACCACAGATACATTTTTAAACCCCCCCTCGCCTTTTGCTAAAACTGCAATGTTTTCCGCCTTACCTAGTTTGACTATAGCCAGGTCCAAAGTTTTACCCGCCAAATCACCTTTTCCATCCACAAGCAGAGCTTCCGCCTCGACCAATCTTTTAACCGACAGGAATATCAAATAATCAACCTTCCTGGCTTTGCTAAAAATAAGAGATCCTCTCAAATTTTCCTTCCACAACTTCAGAGAGTACATTTTGGAAGCAGTGGTTTTTCCTGCAGAAATGGGCCAAAAAAGTTCGAAGGAATTAACTTCTGCGGCAGGAGCGAGAGTTAAAGTGGCGGCACCTACTGACGAGTTATATAAAAAAAGTACGGCAAAAGACAACAATAACCCCAAAAAAATGTTAGTAAGAATTTTCATCTCTTTTTAAACTCTAACAACCTCATTAATTAAAGTCAAGCTCTTCTTTTTAGAAATATCCCAGGAAAATTTTCTGCTCCAAGATATTGCGCCTTTTTGCAGCCTTTTGTAAAGATTTTTATCGCTAATAATCTTATCAACCGCCTCTGCCAACTCTTGGGGCGTATTTCTCTTAACAATAATCCCACTTACACCATCCTTAACCGAATCTACAAGTCCGAGCGAATTGTAAGCAACAACGGGAGTGCCGACTGAATTTGCTTCAATATTTACAAGTCCCCAGCCTTCAAGAACCGACGGATTAATAAAAACATGGGCTTTTGATAAAAGTTCAAATTTTTTATTTTCATCAACAAACCCATAAAACTTAAATCTTCGACTAATACCCAATCTTTTTATTTCTTCTCTTAAATAATCTATATATCTATCACCCGCTCTTCCTGCTACCCAAAAATTAAATTTTCCTCTTTTACTTAAAATACTAAAAACCTGCAAAGCTTGATCTATTCCCTTATCTATGGTGATTGCGCCCAAATACATAACCGTCTTTATCTTAGGTTTTTGACCCGAAACCTTACATGCCGACAAGATCACGCCATGATTAATAACCCTGATATTTTTTAATGGAATTCCTACCTTAAGCAGACTTTCTTTTGTAGATTCCGAGCCGGTCATAAACGGAATCTTTTTGTAAAATAAAAACAAAAATGGCTCTCCCAAATACCCTAACCCTCCCACAATCCAATTTAAGGGTCTTGGTAAATCATTTTTTAACCATACTTTCCCAGCAACTTCCTGAATAACTGCAAGTTTAGGCTTTTTTACATAAAGCGGAGTGAAAAATGGTAATCCATGGAATTGATCAACTACCAAATCAAAATTCTTTGAATTTTTCAGATAAAACAGAAATCCAAATATTTGAACACCAAAAAACTGGATTCCTCTTCTTATTATTTTAACTCCATCAATAACCTCTTCTTTTGTGGGATACCCCTTAATTTTTGAGGAAAAGAGGGTAACTTTATGGCCCACTTCCACCCAACCCTTCATATGTTCATGCATTACCTGCTCAGCTCCTCCAGCCAAAGGATGTTTCGGATCCCGCCAGCCTAATATTAAAATATTCATCTTTCTATTCTATCACCCTCCAAATTTCGGAGTTTGCATTAGAAAATATTTTTTCGATACCTAAATCTCCTGGAGAAAACGGGAGTTTTTCAAAATAACTTTCAAATTTTACCAGATAAATATATTTTACCTTGGTTTTCCTAAATTCACTTTTTGCTTTCTCTCTTGTTTTTGCCTGAAAAACAGATTTATTGTAAATAATCCGGTGTCCGCCATATTTTTGAACATAATCTCTAATGTTGGCAAGTGATGGTGGTTTAAGTTTAGTATGATACTCACACTGAAGGCATTCATTGTCATAGACCAAAACTTTTCCTGCCGGAAGACTCTTTAGAAAGTTTAAGGCATAAATTTCTCCTTGGGGAATTAAATAATCTACCTTTTTAAAATAATTCCATCCGCGTCCTACAAGTAGAGATAAGATTGCTTTCTTTTGTTTAAAAAAATGTATTGCCTCGGAAGAAAGACCTTTAATTAAAATGCCTCCAATGGGAGCTGTAAATTTTTCTTTAATAAATTTCTCAACTATATCCTTAGATTCCGGCTTAAATTCTTTGATACCTTCTTTAAAACTAACTTCATCTATGACTGCTGGAACATTTATGGTCAGGCTAAAACTACGGTTTGGCGAATAATAATACGGTTCCTCAAAGTTTTTATTGTAAAATCTTAAATCGCGAACGGTTATTCCTTTTGTTATTGGATCAATTGTATAAAAAAGCCGATATTCGGGGCTTTGCGACCAAACTGCCCTTACACCGGTTCCTAATAAATCCTTCGCTTCCAAAAAACTGGGTGGAGAAAGACTTGGAAATCTTTCCTTATACCAACCGGCAAAATCCCTCATTGTTACAATCCTTAGCCCTTCGGTATCTCTCAATTTGCTAACAAGACTCATTTGTTTGGTAAATTCTTTTTCGTAACCTTCAGGACCGAGGTCCGCCTCCAAACCAACCGTAATCTGTCCAAATTCGTTTTTCCCCAAACCTGAATACAGCCTTACCAATTTTTCAAAATAGGCAATATCAAGATTTCTACCGCTTACTAAATAATCCTGAGTGCTAAACAGACTATTGTGATACCCATTCAATGGATCTCGGGAAGCCCACTGAAGATTAACTAAATCAAGTTTAACCGCCAAACTTGAGGCGAAGACTCCACTATGGTACTTGCTGGGATAGTATGGAACCTGCCAAGGTTGGCCCCAGATCTGATAGCCATCGGTAGCAAATTGATCCGAACAAACTAAGTTGGCGG
>ERZ1292625.68-Hain-H41-01um-R1-68-length-178777-cov-18_pt1 | contig 48690 bp, 50 predicted proteins | sample MGYA00564400_ERZ1292625 | MGnify/ENA primary metagenome ERZ1292625 (study PRJEB36523, sample SAMEA6512639) | groundwater metagenome | collected 2019-01-08 | study: AquaDiva: Metagenomics assemblies of 32 groundwater samples
TTCTAATCCTTGAATATTTCCTACATTGTTGTTTTACTTTATTTCCTTTCTCTGATTGTATTTTGTTATTAGAATCTACTGAATAGAACAAATTCCTTTGTCCCACATCGATTCCTTTAATTGTTTGGATTTTCTTTTTATTAATATCTTTATTTTCAATGGTTATTGAAACAATAAGATACCAAGTCTTGGTTTTTGAATCGAGGAGAAGTTTGGCTCCGCCAAACTTTCCCCCATTCTGAATATGATCGACATGTTTTGCATAACCTTCATAGGAAACAATAACCCTATTTCCAAGAGTAGGAATGCTAACTTCATTGTTTTTCTTAAAGGTAAAATCTTTTTTATATTGTAATTCTATGGTATTTTTATAAAATTTAGGAGGTTTTGATAGCCCTTTGTAAGTTTTTTTAGTATAACCTTTTTTCACATTTCCTTCATGTTGTTCAAATTTTGTCCAAAGAGTTTTGTAAGTAGAGGAGACATTTTTGATAACAGAGCAAGTTAGTTGGGCAGAGATGCAGAACTGCGTTCTGCATTGTTCATAGCAATCATTGTGAATATCTCTTTGATCCCAAGTTGCATTTAGATATTTGAAGGTAAAATTTGAAGTAAAGTTAAGAGCATCTTTGTAAGCATTGGCAAGTAAAAGCAAAGAATTAAAAACTTCTCCCGAAGTTTTTAATTTCAATTTAGCGGAAATAACTTGCTTTCTCATGTTGTTATAATTATATCATGTAATGTATAGGATTGTTAAAAAAAAAAGACATTATATATGTTTTTTTGAGACATTCCTCCGCCAGCACGAGGCTGGCGGCTTCCTGTCTTGGAGACTTAATGAATTGTTAGTGCATATGGATTGGGAGATGGAGCAAGGAAGAGTGGTATGATTAAAACCGAGAAAACAGTAATATATAATACATTTTTTGCAAATGGATATTTTAAAGACAAGTCTAAAAAACAAATAATAGATTATTTATCTAATATGTTTATTTCAAGCAGTTTATACGAAGATCCTTTGTCGATAACTTTTAATCGCAAAAGAGCTCCCATGTTTAAATTTATTATAAATACATTAAATCTGATTGCTGTATTCGATACTAGTACATATAATAAACCACCGCCTTACACCGAGGTCTATACTTATTTCAAAGATAATGTTGATAATTTCTATTTGTTACATAACATTCATTGTTTTATTCTAACCGAAGTTGCCAACATCAAATGCCATTATTGCAATGATCAATTTTCAGATGTAGAGTCTTTTTTAGTACATATGGATTCGGAAATGGAAAAAGGTAATGTGAAATGATTTCTGTAGAGAAACAATACATTGAGCATATATTTGTTACTGAAGGGTTGTTTGAAGGGCTTTCCAGAAAAGCCTGCATTGAGCTATTTGCCTCATCATTTGCCGCTGTAGATATGCCCGATTTCCCGCCAAGGCTCGGAGGGTTTCGTAATAAATCTAGATTTCCAGGCAGAATAAAACTATTTGGGGGCAGTGCTTCTAACGTGAAGCATGAAAATTTCTACCAAAGTGTTATTTTCTCTTTAAGCAAATTTAATTTAATATTAGCAGGTTCTAAAAAAATACGAATTCAAATTAATGGAGATTATTATGCCGACAATCTCTATTGTTATTTTAAAGATGATAATGGGTTTTTGTATTATATAGAAAATCATGCCACAATAGATTGTGGCGCCTATTATGATCACAGTCCTGGAGCTGTTGGTTTTCACATATTTATCGTGGACGAAATCAAATGTCCATGGTGCGAGCAGAAGTTTGATGATAATGGTCCGGATTTCCTGGTGCATATGGATTATGAATTAGGAAAAGGAAATGATTAGCATGAAAAATAATACATTTGTTGCGCTTGGTGAGCTTAAAAGTTTAAATGTGAGAGACCTAAAAGTTAAAATGTTAAGGGTCGGGTCGATTTTAATTGCACACCCTCACCAGTACGCTATACTATTCACTATGCTGAGCTCAAATAACATATTATTTGCCGCTTCCGACATAACGGGGTGGTTATATGTAATAACTTACAATCATGATGGGTTATTTTCAACATGTGGTACTGGAATAAAAAATGATAATAGATATTTATCTACATCTATCAACTGCCCATTTTGTCAAAATCAACTAAATTCTGTTGAAGAGTGTTTGGTGCATTTCGACGAGGAGTTGATGATTGGCGACTTAGAAAATCGATATGAGAAAAACAATCGCAATAAATAATTGCCACAAAATGCAAATAAATCTTCAAAAAACAGTTGACATGCGGTGTAACATGATTATATGTATTAGAGAAACAGATTGGCTAAAACTTAGCTGGATTTAACTAAGGAGAAATCGTATGGCTACAAAAACAATCAATTGTGATGATGCTTTCATTGAATATAAAAAACACAAACATATAGAAGGGGACTTTTTATACAAGTCTTATCATAACAACAGCAGTGTGGTTCTTCAGCTTGCCGTACGAAACGGCAAGCCTTGTAATAGTATTATAGCTGACAGTAACAAGAAGAGCGTACATTTCCTGTTATGCTTATTAGATATTAAGAGCTCAGAGCTCATTTGGAGCTCAGACAGTTGTTATTCCGAAATAATAAATAATGAATATTACAGTGTTCATCCAATTTATAAAAATAACATTTTAAAACTGAATAAAGTTTCAGGTTTTATACTTGACGATTATTTATATAAAAACACGTCTATGCTGATAGGATATGGGCTATCTGAGTTTTATAAAACTGATTTAGCAAATAGACACAAAATCCTTAACAGAAGGAGAAGAAGGTAGTTTTTCTTCACATTATGCAAAAATAAGCAGGTAATAAACTGAAATAACTTTTCACAATAACTTTTCACAACAAATAGGTAATATTATGAGCAATATGGAAAATACATTAGCAACAGTTAAATCAACATTGGTTCTTGATGCAAAGGAGGCTAGCTATCGAGTAGCCACAGACCAATTATTAAAATTGGTAAAAGAACCGCTTATCGCATCATTAATGCAAAATTTACAATCTAGTGATCCTTCTTTGAAAATGAAATTGGCTACATTTCTAAATACGGATTTGGGCGAAGCTATTCTCTCATCTATTTTATCAGTACTAGTCGGTAACTTTCCAGCCCTAAATGAAAATCTTAAAGAAAATTTATCATCTGAATTAAGAATATCGGCAATGACGAAAGTTGGTAACATGGCAGCAAACATCCTAACAGACCCCTTAATCAATAGCTTGATTGCAAATTTAAAATAAAAAACCAATTAAAAATAAATGGCTACCACTTATAATTGTGGTGTAACCACTCATTTTCGCAGGTAGTTTTAAAGAATATAAACTGGCTTTAAAAACATTGTAGGACAAGCCCCATTATTCGCATAGAGTAATGGGGTTTTTTTTGGATTATGCGCGGCGGATTACCAACGATACTTGATGACGATGGGTGGAAATAGCGCTTCAAAAGTTCCAGCAGCCATTTTAGTCCAATTTAAATTAAACCCTACAGTAAGAACATAATCTTTATGAGTTATGTAATTACTTGGGTCTCCTATATTCATAGTTACGCCTCCATAACCAACCACGTCCAAGTCCAACGCCAAAGACTGTTGAAGAATTTCACTAATTAATCCTCCGTTTCCAATATTATCGATTGTTCCGCCACTCCCCATTGTCATAGAGTCTGCGTATGTAGATATATTATTGCGTGTTTTAGATAAATATAACTGTGCAATAGCAGCGTTGCCAAGTGTTGACCCGCTGGTGAAAATTTTACCGTATAATTTCATATTTATAATTTTTACTTGATTTGGTAAAAATTTATTTATTCCTTCTTGCACTCCCCAATTTCTTTCAATTACCGCTGCAGTATATCCGTCATTTATTCTTAAAATATTAGAATTTATACTGTGATCCGTCGCAGCTATAGCATAAGCGTCTTTAGCAGCAGTAGCATACGTAAGACTCGTAGCTGAAGAAACGTAACCCCAACCAATAGTATTTCCGCTTTCTCTTCTCTCAAACATCCAGTTGCCATTGGTTAAAGGAATAGCCATATATCCAGTTTGATTTATATTTCTCTCAACAATTAAACCGTCAGGCATTCCTCCCGTACTATATTTAAACACGCTTTCGTTTATTCCATTGATCGTATAATCATCCAGGTAGTTATCAACTATGAATCCTCTTACCGCTGTAGCTGGAGATGGATTATAATCTATATCTACCGCATATTCTATATAAGAATCAAGAGTTCTACCATCCCTATAAATAGAATTACCAGATATGTTAATATATGGTCCAAAAAACCATATGGCAGTCGGAAACGATGAAGCCCCTCCTAACCCTCTAATCTCATTATTCAATATATTAGCGCTACATGTTACATAAATACCTTTACCATATAAATAAGTCGGACTAGTTGATGGGAACGCCGTCAAATCATTTAAATAATAACTTCCCCCAATTGTATTATTAGCGATAATACATTGATCATTATTACTATTCCCCCTGACCTCAGAGCCTGTATAATTATTTGATACCACCGCAATTGCAACAGAATCACCAGTAAACATACCATTTGATAGACTTTCAACATAACCCCCATTATAGGCGGTAAGTGTGTTTTCTAATATTTTTACAGTGCTCCACTCTTCATAAGACTTTGACACATGAATAGAAGAAGTTTTGTTATTTTTAATAATAATATGACTTGTTGCATACCTAATATCATCTGCCCCAAGTATATTTACATTTTTTCCATATCCATCAGGCGTGCATATAAATTTACAATTATTATCAGAGATAATTACAAAAGCCTCTTTACTAGCGCCAAATGATACGTTTTGGAAAACTCTTCCACTAGATGTTAATGCCCCAATTGTTCCACAACTATTCTTAGAAATATTTACATTAATAGCCTGTACGCCAGGGACATAACCACCATTATCAGATGTAATCACAATCATCTGATTCAAATTACAATTATTATCCTCAATCTTAACATTCTCCAATATAGGGGACACCACAGTTTGATCTGTTCCAGAATTAACCGTATTAATAAATGCAATCACAGCACGCTTATCATCATTCGTACTGGCATTAATATGACTAAATTGATTTTTACTAACATTAACATTAGATAACTTCGCACCCTCAGATGCAAATTTAAACCCAACAAAGGTCATTCGATTCATTCGATAACCATCTGCAACAGCCGTATACTCAAAAGTATTATCATTAATATTTATATTGCTCGCACTAGCATTAGTATCTAAATAACCATATACAACAGCCTCTTGATTATTCGTCGCCGAACTCAAATTAACAAAATTTGCCTCAACATATCCACTATAATCAGCAGCAACTCCACGCTTCGGATTATACGTCACATTAAAAGTATTCTCAACAATATCCAATCGACTAGTTAAATAATGCTGAATTGCACAAGCATAATTACCAGAGAAAGTACAATCCAATACTTTAACCCTACTACTACTTAAAATTGATAACACTACGCCAGGATACACCGTAGTATTGTTTACAGTAAAATCACTACCAGTAATCTTCACCTTACTACAACTATCGAAACTCATGAAATATGGAGACAAGGCACTATTATTAAACGTAATACTAAAAGTACAATCCTTAATCCTAATACTCTCATTAGAACTAAATACCAGCGGAACCGTTGATGCATCAAATGACGATCCAAATGTAAATGAACAATTCTCAAACTTAATATTGCTTGCACCGCTAACTACCGCAAAACAATCAACATTGCCAAATACCAAATTAAGATTCTTCAAGGTTACATTAGAGCCCACCTTAAATATATAACCATCAGCAATTGTTAATGTGGTAGAATCATGACCATCAACTACAATATCCCCATTTAATGAGTCTAATGAAATATTCGCATAAATAGTCTCGCTCAAGCCTCGTAAATACGCATGAGATTTGTTCTTAGAGTTCAATCTCAAGTTATTAAATAAAGATACAGCAGATTGTAAATTAGATTGCTTGCTTCCAGATATTAATTTAAAATCAATATTGGAATCTATACTAAATGAATACGTCCTTAAATCTTGTGCCTTCAATGAAATAGAAGTTCCACTACCACTGCCAGTCACTGTAGATAATACCAAATACATAGGTAATAAATCTTTTCTACTACCTAATAAATCACTGTAACTATATCCAGTTAAATAATACGTCCCACCACTAATAGGATTCTTCGCCAAGAATCGGCGACCAGATGAATTAGGATTGCTAACATCATCATGATGATCCAACAACGGAACTGCTTCATAATCACCATTACTATTTACACACAAACACCAAGCAATGTTATATTCAGTAACGCCATCCAACTCCTTCAATATAGGAATAGATACCAACTCAGCATTCTTCTGAACAAACTTCCCATCAACTACCGCAATCCCCCCCTTTAACTTAATCTGCTCCTTATTAGGATTGCTCGGTGTAAATGTTCCATCTAAATCAAATCCTCTAACCACTCCATTGCCATGCAAATACTTCTCGCCAGCTGAAATTAACCCCAACGCAGAACTACTTAGCTCCTTCTCACTAACATTTCCATACTCCCGTCGATCCATAATATGAGAAATAACATCAGGAGAACCATCCAAAAATTGACAAGATGCCAATAACATAACCTCAGGATCCAATGATAATGTCGGAAACAATTGCAAATCAACCGTAGCATTATTCACAAATGCCGATAACGCACCATCCTTAGTTACCTTCACATCAACATAATCTAAATTCGTCTCATCATAAAAACGAACAACCTCGCCACGACGACCCGTAACCGTTGGTCCACGATTCGTTCGGCTACTACCATCATATTTACTCAAATATCCAGTAAATACTCCAGTAGAAGAATCATAAGAATCAACATATAAATTAATCTTTACAACCGAGCTAAATTGATATCCTCGCAACTTGGGAGAAATCTTAACCAAATCAAATAAATATCCGCCATTAGAAGAATACAATGCAACCGAATTAATCATTTTCGTCGGAGGTTCATCAGAATTCGCAATTCGACCACGCTCATGCGTAAATGTTTTCCCAGATCCATTTACATAAACTTCAAAATGTCTCTTAAAGCCAGTAACAGTATTATAATCCGTCGCAGACTCATCATTAAATGATACCGAGTCAGAATTAAAGTAAATTGCAATCTTCTTGTCAGGACTTAAACCATCATTTCCTAGATTTAAATACGGAGGAGATCCATTGGCATTCCCATGCAAACCATCTCTAAACGTAATAAACGTATACCCGTCAGGAGTTCCACATAAATAAAACTCAACATTGGATATAATAAATCTACCAAAGTCTATAAACCCACCCTGTCCCAAACTTTGACAAACTGCCGTCTTGCCAACCTTCAATCCGGAATGTTGCAAATCAAGGGGAATTCGATATTTCATCTCCACTCGACCAGAATAAACTGTTCGATTAACTAATGTTCCAGTCCAATATCCATCACCATATTGATCAAATACCTGGTTCACATCAGATGCCAATGAATCAAGCTCATTACCATTTACATAAAATGTATTTCTCTTCAATGGCAAATACAACTTCACAGGCAATGTCGCAGCCCCAGATCCCCCATAAGAGGAATTATACAATGGACTCGATACATTACCATTCGCAGGTCCCAATCCTAATGGATCATTTCCCTGTCTATATGGCGATACAAGTTCAGGAAATACATCAATTACATTATTAGAAAAACCAATGTTCGTTTGACTCTCATTATAAGAACCATCAGAATTTGTTATCGCACTAACAATAGAAAATCCAGCATTGCCATATGACTCAGCCAATGCCAAACCAAATTGACCCTCATACTCAAATGCGGTAAATCGATAATTATATCCATAAGTCTTAAAATTTCTATTTATGGTCTCAACAATTCCCGCCAATGTATACGATCCAGGAGAAACACCTTGATCTCCAGTAACATCAATTGCTGGTAAAACATTATACCCATCCGCAGGATTGCCTGTAGGATACAATACCAAATACAAATTATAATGAGAACTATCAAGTAATGTCGCATCAAAACCATTACCTAATACCATGGCACCACGAGGATTACCCACAACTAAACTTGGAGTAGCTGAAAAATCATTCTCCACAGCCCTAATTGCCAATACTCCATATTTATTATCATTGACTAATGATCGATCAATTCTCACACTAGCATTTGCAGTATAGGCTAAATTCTTTCCTTCAATTCTGATAAGGAAAGTTTTACTTCCGCCACCTGCATCTTGATATCTCTTTTCTTTCACTAAAAATTGAGCTTCAACCGATCCATAATTAACTCGAACAATATCTCCAACTTTAACAGAAGCAAATTGTGAATCAAAAGTATGAACTGAAGCTGAGGCTACAGAAGCTGACGGAGTAAATTGAATAATATCATCGCCAGTATTAATATCATCAACTGGAGTAAAAGTAAATCCAGTATTTCTTAAATAGGTAGTTGCTTGAGTTGGAGGAACAACTGCTGGACCATAACCATCCAACGCCAACACATTTGATCTTGAAGTTCTAGAAACTCCATTTGAATAGAAATTCTGAATTCGTGAACCATATAACAAAATTGATGTATCATCAATATATTCAAATAATTGCTGAGCATCTGTAAATGTTTGTGGGAATACAGAGAACTGACTTGTATTAACATAAATGCCAGAAGCTGGGTGAGCATGGGTAGCTGGAAATGTTGCTCCACTATTGCCAGTAATTAATGTTGCTAATACTCCAGTATATCCATCAGCTTTTTGATGAGCAAGCATCTCATCATTTAAATCATCTAATACTGTATATGAATTTGTATTATTTCTTGCCAATCCAAATCTATTGATTAAATAATTTGATGGACTTGAGCTAACTAGAACATGTGACAATTCATGATTAAAAGCAGTACCTGCGATATGGGGAGATACTTTGGAGCCAGTGATTGAGATCCAATTTGTTGCAGTGGTTGCTTTATTATCAACGGTAGAGATTGATGTATTTAGGGTGGAAGTTGAATAGGTAAGATTTAATTTTGATTCATCGATAGCGGCTGAGGCAGCGATGTGTGAATTATAAATTGGAAGAGTAACCAAGCCTAATCCGGTTAGGGCGGAGGCTTTGATGGTACCATCTGGATTGAGGGAGATGCCGATACGATTGGCTAATGACGAGGTTGAGCCGGAGGCACCTATGCCAACTTCGTATTCGATATTGAATACGGCATCTCTTAATGAGTTTATTGCAGTTTCACCGACTTCTACAATATTATCATTAACAGGAGGGAGGGTTGTATCATCATCAACGCTAGTAGGAAAGTTACTCATTTATATTCCGATTTTTAATAATTATTTTGCTTCAGGTTGAGAAACTGGTTCGTCTTTTGTTTCTTTTTTTTGCTTTAATTGATCTAGTTTATCTTTAATTAAACCTTTTACGATGCGATAAGCGAGACCTGAGAGGAGACCTGCGACCAAGCCGAACATAACTCTTGCGCTTGTTGAGGAGATTCCAGCTGGGTATGGAAATTGGGACATTAGCCAACCGAGGATTGCGCCATTTATGACTGGAGCAATTGGTAAGAAGAAATCTGTCCAAAATTTTGAATGGGAGCTTCCTGGGAATTTTGGATTATTGAGAATGATGACTTCAACGAATCTTCGGAGACCGAAGGTGATAGCAGCGAGACCTAATGTAAATAAAATAAAGTTCCAGCTGAATAATGATGTTAATATATTATCCATGATAATTCTCCATGCTCATATGGAAAATTATGCAAAGAATTAGAAGGATAACTTGCTTACACTAATTTTTATAAAATATGACCATTCAATTTGATATGCTGAATAGTAGCCTGTCATAAAATTCATCGTTGTGCCTGCATCGTCAAGACTAGGAACGTTCCAGCTATGACCTCCAGTGGCAATATCAACTAATGATGCGCTAGAAGAAACTAAGGGAACTCCAGCATATCCTTGATAATTAATTATATGTCCTTGTTTATAAACGAGCGAATGGGTTGTTTCTTCACCATACTCTTTGCCTATGAATAAAACCTCTGCGTAAAGAGCTTTAAGATCATCATTTCCTAAATCAAAAGTATATGCAACTACTCCAGTGGACACGGAAGCTGGACTAATAACTGTGCCCTTTGTCCAATATTCATAAGCGCCTGGAAAAGAAACAGTTAAATCACTGAAATTCCCCCATCTAGTTACAGCTGCCCCCGAAATATCACTCATCCTTGCAGTGGTTCCACTGGAATCTCTATGTTTTATTTCCCCAGATTCAGAATATAATATAGAACCACCAACAGAATTAGCCGTAGGAGCCGTTGCAGCATCTCCTATATAAACAACTCTGTCACCAGTATTTACCGGCATTTGTGTTGAAGTAATTTTACTTGTAGAACATAAAGATACTACTTTTTGATTAACAACTGGCTCAACAGTTTGGATTATATAATTATTGGTTACGCCAATTAAAGTTCCACCTTTTAACCCAGTGCCATTTGCAGTTCCGCCTCTTAATATAATATCTCCGCCATTATTATTTCCAACGGAATATCCAGCTTGAGATCTTAACTCTAAATTGACTCCACTACCTGTTGTTGATTGGCTTTGAGCAATTCTTGGAGCAGTTAATGATGCAACAAAATTAAATGTATCTGCATTCATATTTACAGAACCACCAGATCCTGCCAAACTCACCACATTCTGGCTAACATTTGTTCCAGTTAAATCCCCACCAGCAGAAAATGCCCCAGGAACAGCTGAAGGCAACCAAGTAGAACCATTCCAACTAATTACTTGATTTGATGTAGGAGCTGTTGCAGCAAAGTCTCTTCCCTGCAATCTAGTTACAGTAACAGAAGATGCCGTTCCACCAATATCTCCAGCTAATTGAACAATTCCTTTTGCTAAAGTTGTAGCATCAGTAGGAGTATATGTGTTCAATCCGCCATTTAAAGCAACAACAGCTTGCTGAACAGTAGTACATGGATTTCCATCAATTGTAATTGGAGTAACATCTACGGTTGAAGCTTGTTGTCGAAAAGCTTCGCCAGTAATATGTTTTTCAAAATCAAATCGACTTGTAGCTAATCTTCCAACACCAGAATTATAGGTAGACATATGGAAATGTTAAAATATTAGCTGCCAATTTAATTCGTATTAATCATTTTCTAACAGCGAATCAAAAATGCTCATTAAGTATAAATATTTTTGAAGCTCATGTTCGGCTGTTTTAGCAAACTCTATCAAATTAAAATGATTATGCATAGCATTTGGATCATTTAGCCATTTAAATACATGTTTTAAATTTCCAAAAATATTATCATGCAATTCCCCGCTCATGAAGCTAGAAACAATATCGCCCGCCTCATCACCAGATTGAGATAAAACATAATCAACTTTCACCATGAAATCATCATTATTAAATTTTTCTTTTAAATCATCGGAAAATTTAACCATTTTAACCACGGCAGACTCTAAATGAAATGAAGAGTTTAACAAATCCCTTATTTCCGAAATAGTTTGATATGTTTTTCTTTGATAATGATCCTGCAAATCAAATTCTTCTCGATCCTGATTTAATGAACGTACAATTACACGCATCAACTTGATAAGACCATCATTCTTTTCAACCAATGCACTAAAATGGCTTGCGTACTTTTGAATTAAATAATTTGTTAAAAATCTAGAAATCATTTTACAATACTATTGTATGCGTATGCCCCAAAACCACATCTACCACCAACTGACCACCAACATATCTAACAGGATGATTATGACCCTGTACAACAGATGTTAATTGAGACCATCCAGATGCAGAACCCTCATTCTTAACAATCTCATGACTATGTAATGGTATCCCATTAGAAATCTCAATACTTGTACTAAGCTTCGCTGGAAACTTCGAGGTATCCCTAAATGCCAATATTTGATACGATGGATCAAATTTGCGAATTCTTTGCACTCGCATCTTCTGAGCCCCCTGCTCACCAAAAAACAATTTATTCCTGGTCACAGACATAACCTCATAACGAAATTCCTCATTCCCATTAATATCATATCGAATCAATACATCCCGATCCTTAATCGTAGGTATCGTAATTGTCCATACATCAAAATTCCCCTCAGACTCCATGCCAGCTTCATATTGCTTCACATCATCATCGCCTTGAGAAAATCTAACCATTATCCTACCATCAGATCTTCTAGGACTAAAATGCTGCTCATATCCAACAACAAAACCCGTCCCATAACACTTTGGACATCGATTTTGAGGAGACTCCCTAGATGGAATATAACATGAACAATGTATCCCCGTCCACTTCTTCTGCAATAATGTAACAGGTTCCCCAGTTGTCTCCAACAACAATTCCTGTCGTTGATTATTCACTTCCTGAGGTCTTAATCCTCGAACCTTCCTTCCAACACCAGAATATCCATCTGCACAATAATACTCACCACCAATATATGAATTAACACATTGACCACTTAATAACAACTTTGGGTCTTTCCTGTGCCAGCCAACAAATGGATATGAAGGGAAACCTGCGTTTGCCGCATCCGATCCAGATAAATCCGTGGTTAATAAATCAGCAGTCCTTTGCTTATACCCATCAGCTTGAGTAAAAGAATACTCAGGATACTCAAATCTTATCTGCCCAGCAAATACCCTATCAAATAAATTTGACTCAATTGCTGAGTAAAAATAAACATTTGGGTCATTCGTAAGATATCCATCATATCCATCAACATTATGAATGTAAACATTGGATCCATATATCCCACGATTAGAAATCGCAGATACAATTAAATTATTATTTAATGAATCTACAGAAGAGTAACGAACTAGTTCCCTACCAATTTTTACAATTCCATAAGCAGGAAATGTATCTGTGTCTAATAATGGGATAAGCAAATCATCTTGATCCATATTTTGTCTCAATACAGATTGAGGATAAATCTTTAAATTATTAAATGCTTCTGGCAAAAGACTAAAATTATAATCTGTTGGATTGTATTCAATTGGACGAACTGAGAAGTGGTAAAGTTGTCCTGGGTCTAAATCTTGTAATGTGGTTGTTGTATATCCATCATGCGAAAGATATTTCGCACCTTCGGAGAATACTTCTAATCTATCTGTTGAGTAATAAATATTATAAGCAATGTCATAGCCATCATAAGACGGGTATGCTTGGAACCAACGTAGTGAAACTGAATACCCGTCCCTACATGAGACGACTTCATCTATTCCAACTTGCACTGGTCGAAGATAGTATGGCATAGAGTTCCTTATATGATTTACCTAATCAAAATGATATAGATTTTTGTATCAAATACATGCCGAAGTATACCTAAGGTTTAAGATCATTTTAAACAATAGTCAAAGGCAAAATAAAGGCATGGGTAAATATTACACAGTTGAATTATTCATTCTTGAACTTTTTCTCGACAAATCCATGAGGGACATTTAGTATAAAAGGGAGAAGGCATTGTATGTTGTATTATGGTGCTACTGTTCAAAAACTACTGTCATAGCTTTTGCCCCTTAGACCTTGGACATAAGAACTTCTTTTTTCTCATTCTCTTCTTTTTTTGGTACATCATGGTAATCTAAAAGGTTATCAACATAATCTTCAGCTTCTTCTTCCCCAAAATGATCATCTATAAATTCTATTTGATTTTGGAAGCCTTCTTGTTCGTAGGGATTATCTAAATATGATCCATCATCTGCCCCTTGAGTTGCTTGTTTTCCAAAGCATTGCTGGAACCAATGAGTATATTCATGGATCAAATACCCATAATCTTTAGTAAAATCCCCATCCTTCAATAATTTTGAGTTTATATAAACAATCCCATGCGCAGTTTTTGCACTTACATCTAATTGTTTAAAGCAAGTTGGAATATGATCGATGATTGAAACATCGCAATTATATTCTTTTACTATCTTTTTCATAGTATCATCTTTTTTAAGAAACTCTTTTGCTTTTAAAATTAAATCTGAATTATCTTCTTTGGAAGAAGCTTGTTTTATATTATCTTTTATCATTATAGGTATGCGGTTTTTTTGGCATGAGTCTATGAATGATAATACTACTGGTATAAGCCAAAACCTGAAATTTATTGTAAAGAATATCACGGGGACCTCAAGGGCTAAGGATATTAAGATTTTTGGTTTTAAAATTAGACCAGGGCAATCTGTTAATCTATTATCACTTTCAGGAATTACTGAAGATGATATTCGAGCCTCCTTATCTAAAGGGGATTTGAATATAAAAATAAAATATGGGCAGATTACAGTAGTAGAATCAAATATTGAATTAATACAATTTGACGCGGCGCAGAAAGCATTTATTGAAAATGCTGGAGTTACCATTGGCACAGATCTTCTTCCTGGATTACAAGGTATTGCTGGACCGGATGGGATTCAGGGGATTACTGGAATAGATGGGGTTCAAGGAATTATTGGTATTCAAGGTATTGATGGATATCAGGGAATTGTTGGAATTGATGGGTATCAAGGAATTGATGGATACCAGGGGATTGATGGATATCAGGGGATAATTGGAATTGATGGATATGTGGGGATTCAGGGATTAATCGGATTAACAAATCCTCCGAATTTAACAAGTAATAGGTCCAGTATAAAATCGATGTTATCTGGGCAATTAATTGATGGGTATTGTAAAGTTATATCTGGATTGGTTTCAGCATCGGATGGATTGGGTGGAACATTTAGATGGGATTCTGGAAGTGTAACTGCGGCAGATGATGTTGATATAATTCAATTAGATGCTGGGGGTACTGGAAGGTTTATTAGAGTATCTGGAGGTTTATCTTCAGCAACGGCAACTTCATTGAGATTAATTCCTAAGTTGGCAGGAGGTAAGGCATCTGAGGAATTGATTAAGAATGTGATAAATAATCACAGTGATAATTTAGATAAAGTATCAATATATGCAAATGCGTCATCTGTTCAGGCGTTGGCTACGGTTGCAAATACTCCAGCTTCCAGGGTTGCAATAATCCAAAGTATTAAAAATAACGGAAATTGGGACCCAGGAGCCGGATTATTTACTTGGAAACATTATTATAATTATAACGATGGAATTAATTATATTAGACCAGGCTCTTCTAATGGGATGTTTAATAGAATAACAGATCAATGGTTTGATATCTCGTTTTTTGGAGGGGTGGGTGATGGTGTCACTGATGATTGGTCATCTTTAAATACAGCTACAAATAATGCATCATATAGTAACGCTGTTGTTCTCTTAAGGGAGGGTACTTATAGAACAAGTTTTTATTTCAATGTAAATGGCAATCAAACATTAAAAGGTGCAGGTATTGATAAAACAATAATTAAATCTACCGATGTAATTGGTAATCCATATATGGTCACAAATACACAGGCGGCTACAAATATCACTATTGAAGATATTACATTTGACGGAAATGGAGTGTTAAGCTGGTGTCTAACTTTACTTACTTCTAAAAAAATAACCATTAGAAGATGTAAGTTTAAACATGTCGGTCAAGCCATATTAATAGTAGGATGTACTGATGTTCTAATTGAAGATTGTATATTTGAACCAGGAGCCGCATCTTATGTCAACGGGCATCAAGCAATTTCAATATCTGATGGTTGTAAAAATATAAGAATTAAAGGATGCCAGTTTTGGTACTGCGGAAATGGAATATCAATTTCTGCAAATGGTTCCCAAATATCTTCTTTAGATGTCGATCTAACTGAAGATATTGAAGTTGATAATTGTTATTTTGATGGTATTTGGTGGTGTTCTCCTGTGAGACCTAAATCTGGAGGAGGTTATCATTCAGGCTCTGCCACGTTTACAGATACTACTTTAACAGATCTTGGGGCAGGTTTCCCCACAATTCAAATATATGATATCATTCGATTAATGCATAAAAAAGCCACAGGGACTTTAACTGGGACTACAAATAGATCGTTTTTAGATTCTACTAAATCATTCTCGAACATGTCTCCACGCCCAGGTCCAGGATGGATTGTAAGAGCTGGTCAAGCTATGGGAATCGTTTCCAACACTCAGTCAGCAACAGAAGTTAATATTGAGCAATGGTTGGATGCTTATACAATGGCACCGTATACTGGAGTAATTTCTGGTACATATAATTTATATCAATGTTATCTTGGCGTTAATGCGTCAAATACTGCTACAGAAATTTCTGTAACAATGGGCAGATGGTTTGATTGGGATGGCTATACAGTAGCAGGAGCTACATTAAATTCACTTGGAGCAGATCTTACATATGAATTATCAATCCCTCATGGAATTTATGCAGGTGTTCATGCAGGGTACTCAGCCCATAGAATAAGAGTTACTAACTCAACATTTAAACGAAGTTGGGCAGATCAAATAAGTCTTTATGGCAACGCACAAACTGTAGCAAATAATACCGTATCCGATGGATGGGATACTGGAGTAACAATTAATGGACATCCTACAGCGGATGATGACGATTGGTATGGAAGCGGTGGGGCAACTATTGTTTCAGGAAACAGAGTTGAGCATATGGGCGGAAATGGGATATTTGGAGATGGTTTTCAAACAATTATTTCAAATAATTACTGTAGAGCAAACCAGTGGTACAATGTGGTTAATGATGTTTATATTGGAGATATCACTGCGGTTGGCGGAGTAACTGTTTCCAATAATATTTTAGATGGAGAAAATAAACCATATGCTACTTATGGAATTGGAATTGCAAGTAAAGATGTAAAAGTTACTGGCAATATTTTCAGAAGGCACTCTTTGGCAGGAATTTCTCTTTATAATGAGGCTCAATCTGCTGACAGTTCATTTGTTACTGGAGAATATATTTCTGAATCAAATGATTTCAGTGGAGAAAATGTTGCAATAAGACCCATTTATAGACCAGATCAATATTCTGCTTTAGTATATGGATCTTTGGGAAAAAGAGTCTCTGCTCCTAAAAGTTTTGGCACAAGTCCACCAAATGTCGTAGCTCTTCTTTCCGGTGGAGCATTTGTTCAAAATGTTATTCAAAGATTTCTTGCTGAAATTACAACTGGAGGAACATTAGGTGTGGCTATTTTTAGATGGTCAGGAGATAATGGTTCATCTTGGACTTCGGGGATAACAACGGGCGCCAGTGTTACATTAGCTGGAGTTGGTATAAATTTGTTATTTACCGCAGGCACATATTCGACAGACAATGTGTATAAATTTTACGCATTAGATGGGTCATTTGGAGAATATCATATTTCAGGATATGGAGCTCCAACCTTACATACAGGTAAAGGTAGCACTTACACAAGAAGAGATGGCGGTGCTGGAACAACTCTTTATGTAAAAGAAGGTGATAGTGGATCTAATGTGTGGGTGGCAAAATAATTATATAATATTTCGACATTGATTCATGAGTCAATTCGCCTACGGGACCAGCCAAAATCTTAAATTTGTTATAAAAAATATAACAAACACCTTCGCAAAACCAAGAGACATTAAAATCTTTGATGTTAAAATTTACCCAGGCAACTCCGTTAACTTATTGGCAGTTGCCGGAGTAACAGAAGATGATATTCGCGCTTCCCTATTTAAAGGCGAATTAAAAGATAAAATAAATGCCGGACATATCTCCATCCTTGAATCAAACATCGAATTGATCCAATATGACTCGGCTCAAAAATCATTCATTGAAAATGCCGGAGTAAGTGTCGGGGCTGAACCACCTCTCGGTCCAACTGGTCCCCAAGGTCCTCAAGGAAACCAAGGTCCTCAAGGAAACCAAGGTCCTCAAGGTCCACAAGGTAATCAGGGTCCTCAAGGTAACCAAGGACCACAAGGCAATCAAGGCAATCAAGGTCCACAGGGAAACCAAGGTCCCCAAGGAAATACTGGACCACAAGGTAATCAAGGACCACAAGGTAATCAAGGTAACCAAGGCGATCCAGAACCAATTAATACAATATCCACAAGAGCTGTATTAAAATCATTCCTATCAACAAGTTTAACTGATGGGTATTGTAAAGTTATATCTGGATTGGTTACAACTTCAGATGGCTTAGGCGGAATATTTAGATGGGATGCCGCAAACGTAACTGCTGCCGATGATGTTGATGTAATTCAATTAGATGCTGGGGGTACAGGGAGGTTCTTAAGAACATCTGGAGGCATATCCTCAGCAACTGCTACCACTTTACGATCCGTTCCTAAATTAGCTGGAGGCAAAGCCTCTGAAGAATTGATTAAAAATGCTTTGAACAATCATAGTGATGATTTTGAAAAAATAGCAATATATATAAATGCATCAGAAATTCAAGCATTACCCACGGTTGCAAATACCCCCGCTGCTAGATTTGCAATAGTTCAAAGCGTTAAAAACAATGGCAATTGGGATCCAGGAGCTGGCTTATTTGTTTGGCAACATTATTTAAATTATAATGATGGGTTTAATTATATTAAACCGGGCTCTTCTAATGGTATGTTTGTTAGAATTACAGATAAGCGAAATGATGTTGCACATTATGGCGCTTTTGGAGATGGAACAACAAATGATCATACTTCAATTGTAAGCGCTACTAACAATGGTACTTTTAATAGTGTAGTTCATTTTAGAGAAGGAACATTTAGATATGATTCTTGGGTAAATGCAAATGGTAACCAAACATGGAGAGGGAAAGGTATTGATAAAACAATTATCAAATCATCTACTACCGTAACTAATGCTTATATGGTTCAAAATACACAAGATGCCAGTTTAATTACATTTGAGGATATTACATTTGATGGAAATGGTGGGACGGGACATACTTGGTGTTTGAGTTTACTTACTGCTAAAAAAATAATTATCAGAAGATGTAGATTTATTGGATTTCTTGCTCAAGCCATTTTATTAACAGGTTGCACCGACGTATTGATTGAAGATTGTGTATTTGAACCAACTGTCGCCACATTGGTAAATAATAGCAATGGTATTAGTATCGGAGGTGGTTGTAAAAACATAAGAATTAGAGGGTGTCAATTTTGGTATTGTGGAAGTGGGATAACAATTTCAGCTCCAGGTGCAGGATCATCGTCATCTTTAGACATCGATCTAACTGAGGATATTGAAGTTAATAATTGCTACTTTGATGGTATTTGGTGGTGTTCCCCTACTAGACCAAAATCTGGTGGAGGCTATCATTCAGGTTCTGCCACATTTACCGACACTGTTTTGACAGATGCTGGAGGTGGATTTCCTGCAATTGGTCTTTATGACAATGTTCGGCTTTTAAATAAAAAAGCTACAGGTACTTTAACTGGAACAACAAATAGATCATTTCTAGACTCTACCAAATCATTTTCAACAATGTCTCCACGTCCAGGAGCTGGTTGGTTGGTTCGTGCTGGTCAAGCCGTTGGTATTGTTTCAAATACCCAATCAGCAACTGAAGTTAATATTGAACAATGGTTAGATGCATATACAATGGCTCCTTATACTGCAACTGTTTCTGGTACATATAATTTATATCAATGTTATTTTGGAACAACTGATTCTAACAATGCAACATCAATTACTGTTCAAAGGTGGTTTGATTGGGATGGTTATTCCCTAACTGGAACAACTCTAAATGCACTTGGAGCAAATCTTACATATGAATTAGCTATGCCGCATGGATATTATGCAGGAGTTCATGCAGAATATAGTTGTCATAGAGTCAGGGTTACCAATTCAATATTTAAACGAAGTTGGGCAGATCAAATAAGTCTTTATGGTAATGGACATAATGTTGCCAACAATACTGTAATTGATGGATGGGATACGGGAATAACAATTAATGGACATCCAACATGGGATGATGATAATTGGAGAAATAGTGGCGGAGGATCTTTAATCCATGGTAATTATGTAGAACATCAAGGTGTAAATGGTATTTGGGCGAATGGACATCAAAGCATTGTTTCTAGCAATCAATGTAGAAAAAACCAATGGATTAATGTAATTAACGAAGTATATGTTGGAGACATTTCTGCTGTAAGTGAACGTGTATTAGTGTGTGATAATATATGTGATGGTGAAAATAAACCATATGCCACATATGGCATTGCTGTGACAGCATCTAATTGTGTTGTTTCAAATAATAAAGTAAGGAGACACTCCTTGGGAGGGATTGCAATTTATAATGAATCATTAGTAGGTTATCCTGCGGCAACTCAAACTGAAAATGAACAAATTATAAATAATGATTTAATTGGCGAAGCAACGCCCATTAGACAATTTTACAGACCAAAATGGGATGTAGCAATGATTTTTGGTTCTCTTGGACCAAGGATTAGTAGAGTACGAGAAGTTGGAACTTCCCCTCCAGATGTAGACGCCTCAATAACTGGAGCCATTGCTCAAAATATCCAATCACATTTCATTATTCAAATAACTACTGGTGGAACTTTAGGTGTTGCTGTTTTTAAATGGTCAGATAATGACGGTTATTCATATACAACTGGAGTAACTACAGCAGCAAGTGTTGTGTTGGGTGGAACCGGAATTACAATAACATTTTCTGCTGGTACATATTCAACAGACAATATCTATGATTTTTATGCAATGGATGGATCAAATGGTTTGTATAAATACTCTGGATATGGTGCACCAACACTTTATGCAGGAAAGGGTAGCACATATCATCGAAGAGATGGTGGAGCTGGAACTTCACTGTATGTAAAAGAATCAGACAGCGGATCAAATACTTGGGCTACAAAATAGGAGATTAAAATGCCGGTTATGAAATTAGGAAATATAGAGCCAGATTGCGAAAATTGTTCATGCGCAAATTGCATGCATGTCCATGCTTATGAAAGTCCCATGATGATTTATACAAGAGATGTTATGGAAAAGGCAGCTTTGGGACAAAGCACTACACTGCCTCATCCAATGACTGGAGTAGTGATAGATACTACCCCAGCTTCTGGAGAGCCAGGATAAACTAAAAACCCCTCAATTGAGGGGTTTATTTTATTTCTTAGTTTTTTTCGTTTTCTTTTTCGAATTTAAATCAAGCTCAAGCTCAGATAAAATCTCTGGTAAAACTTCTAATACCTCTGGAACAACTTCAACAGGACTATCCTCATACTTCAATTCTTCAACAGGTTCTAGAAATTGAAAACCTGACTTCACTGGATATTCAACAGTAGCAGGAACACTATCTGCCTGATCATCCAAAGATTCCATTAATTGCACTTCAAATTCGTCTGAACCTAAAGACTGCAACTCCTCATATACTACATTTGTAATAACAACCTGATCTGGAACAGCCTCAACTGAAGACAAATTCTCATATCGTGCAGGTTCTAATTCTACAGTTCCAGTTTTCGGTTGGTCAACTAACAATTCTAAAAACTGAATCTTATTTCTCTTTTTATAAAGATCCCCAGATTTTAATGATTTTTCAATTTGTGATGTTTTCAATCCTAATTTCTTAGATAAAAGATTTACCAATCTCCTAACAGGAACCTTGACATTTAAATCGTACAAGTATACATCTGTCTGCGATACATTTTTAACCCAAAAAGTCTTATTCATTTTTCCCTCTTCACCAAGCATCAACGCGAACTGTAATTGGACCAGAACTTCCAGATTTTACCCTAAACCAAATAAGTGCGCTTGTACGATTATCAAATTTCAATGTTTTGCTGTCTTTTGTTGAATCTAATTCACCATGGACAGTGTTGCCATTAAAAGAATATTCGACAACTCCAGTGCCCTCATTCATAAAAAACAATGATCTATTGGAAAATGTGATGATAATATCTGGAGTTCCGTCCACAAATACAGCGGAGGTAACATCAACTTTCTTAAAAAAGTTAAAATCTTTCCCTTGAGTTTTTGTAATTGCCATTGTTAACCTTTGAAATTTTTCTTTGCTGTATCATATCCGATTTTAATCATAGGTTGAACCTTATCTTGATTAAAATTTAAAACATCAGATGTTAATGGACCTTCTGGGCGCAATACATTAATCTTCACAGATCGTTTATCAGGCTCAGCTCCACACTCCACCAATTTATTATACATCAAAGCTTTTGATATATCATCTTCCATCAATTCTTCAATCATTAATTCCAAAGTTCTAAGAGCAACTTTTAATGTTTTTGAATTATTATCCATTTCTTTTACTTCTTTAGTTGAAGAAGTAAAGATAACATCAATTTCAGTTGCACCAGCTTCAATGGCAGCTTTGATTGGAGTAGCTTCTCTGACTCCACCATCTGACCACCATTGATTATCAAAGAATACTGGTTTAAACATTGTGGGGAATGAAGCAGAGGCGATTACGCATTTATTGAATTCTGGGTGGGACATATCGAACATGGAGTAAGTGCCGGCGGTTAGTGAAACGGCGCCTACCGATAATTGCTTACCAGTTGATTTTGCTTGTTCCAAATTGAATTCTTTATTTACGAGATCTTCTAATGGTGAGGAGTCATAAAGACTTCTTTGCCAGAGAGCGTGTAATTTGCCAAATGGAAACCATCTTTTGTATATTTGTTTAGTGGAGACGTTATTCCAGATTTTGGAAAGGAATTCTAGGGCTTGTTGATTTGAATTATTATCGAACATGGCGAGCATTGCGGCGTTTAGGGCGCCGACTGATACGCCGAGGAGGATGTCATATTGTTTGTTTAAATCGCCTAATATATAATCGAGACAACCTTTTTGAAAGGCGCCTTTGCTTGCGCCGCCGGATAAAACTAAAGCTCTCATGGTGGTCCTATTTTTTAAAGATGTTAATAATTTGAATAATTAAAGAGAAGACGCCAGAGATTATTAGAATTTTTAGTTGAAACAATTCTCTGTCTATATTTTCTATTTTTTTTGCTGCATCTTTTGATTCTGTTTCTATTTTTTTAACAGAATCCGATGTTTCTTTAACTTTATCTGAAATCTCTTTAACTTTTGAGTTAATTTCAGAAATTTTATCAACTTCTTTTTTTTGATCTGATAGTTTTTCTAGAATCTCTTCATTTTGAGAAGCGACCTCAGTTTCAATTTCTATGGATTTTTTATTAACTTCTAGGATTAACTGAAGATCTTTTCTATTTAGAGCGCTATAGGATATTCTCTCATCTGGGACGAGGTCTGTGAATGATTTTCGATCTTCAGCCATGTTGTACTCCTATTCTGGTTTAGGTGGAGCTTTACTCTTTCTTGTTTTAATCTGATTCATTACTGAGTCGCATTTTTCTTTAAGTGCTAAATATTCTTCAAATATTTGATCTTCGTAAACTGGTTCTATTTCATCGGACTTTGAGTTTTTTTTCACAGTATTAGACATTGATTCTCCGGGTTTAAACGTGGTCCGCTAAATCTGCTATATCTTCACCATATTTATCGTCATCAGTTACAAGTTCTTCATACTTTTTATATTCTATTTCTACAATAGATTTTGTTCTACTGTCTATAAATGTGTTTTTATTGACTTGTATTTGATTTTTAATTTGCACTGGAGGTTTTTCTCTTAATTTTATTTTGTCTCTTTTTTTAAAAATGGACCCTTCGTGCAGGGATTTCATTAATTGTGGGAGGGTGAAAGTGTAATGTTTTTCATCCAATAGATTAACACTAGTCATGGATTTTACGGTAATTCCAAGATCGGCGAGGCTTACATTTAATTTGGAGCAGTTAGTGATCCAGAAGCTTAACTGAGATTTTCTCATGGAATAATACAATATTATTACATGGCAATTTCTCAAACCCTATATCATTCGCCCGGACAAAAAGCTACAATATTTCTTGAAGTATTAAATAATGATGGATATAGAGCAGATGCTTATACTGTTCCGGTTGTCAACAGTATTTTCAAACCCAATCATACATATGCTGATGGATATCCAGCAAGCATGACAAATTTTGAAACTGGGAAATATTACTTTGATTATACTATACCATCCGGCTCAACTGCTGTAGGCTCTTATTTAATGGATGTTTTTTATGAACATCCCACAACAACTCAAACAATTAAATTATTATATCAAATTGTTGTTACGGCGCCATTTGGAATTTACTCCACGACAATCTGAGGTTATTGTGAATATTTTTTCTAAAACAAGTATTTATTTTAAATTATGCAAAGCCGATCTTAAACATGATATGGTTAAGAGAGTAATGTATAGCCTGATCCAAGCAACTGCTCCTGTATATATTGGCGGAACAAGTCCAGATGGAGTTTGGGACTACAAGGCACAGGACTATGCCATTGAAGGAGTTGGAGATATTGTTAAATATGGGACAGCCATTTGTGTCGATGAAATGCGAAACCTCCCAACTATGACAAGAAATGATTCAGACCTATCAGTATATATAAACGCAAAAAAACTACTTGATAGCAAAGATTATGAGAATTGTTTAGATATTTTAATTGAAGGTTTTAAAAGCCCTAAATGGGGGAAAGGTGGTTACGGAGGAAAACCTTGGGTAACAATTACTGAAACTATCAAAAAACTAAATTATTTAAATAACGAGTTTAAACGAAATTCTGAAGATATGAAGAAAAAACAAAGTGAGCAAGATCGAGATAAGATGCTCGATGCTGATACAGAATTAAAAAAACAAATTCTAATTTACTTAAATGTTTTTGATGGACTGTCGCATAATTCTGGATCTGTTTTAGAGAAATTAATAGAAAAAGAGCATTTAGATAAATACCCAAAACTGCCATATGGGCAAACATTAAAAGATATTACTAGAATTATGGATTCCAAGAATCTGAAAGATCCTAAAAATACATTTAAAATTGTTAAAGATCATATCGAAACGCCTATCCAATATAAAGAATGGATGAATCGATTGGATAAAAAACACTCGGACAGTGAAAAAGACGAGTTAGATCTAGAGATGGTATTAATAAGACTTTCAAGGGATTCATCTTTGATTTCTAAAATAGAAGAACTTAATATTCATGAGGGGCAACGTACGGATTTATTGTTTTTAAAAGATTTGAAAAAATTTAATGAAATGAAGCAAGGAAAGAAATATGATATCTATCAAGGTGAAGCATCTGATTTAATCGCAAAATATAATGATATATTAGAATTTAATCAGGTTGAGCTAAGGCATATTTACAAAACGATAAATAACTCAATATCAAATAAAAACAATGGTCTATTATTATCTGCATTGAAAATTATAAAAGATTGTGATCATATTCAAGATCTTTTCTTTAATTTGAAGCAAGAAGTAAGAAATGGCATTATTGTTAATAGCGACAAAATCGTGGCAAAATTAGCTTCTATAGTAGAGTTGTTTGTTGGAAAAATTGATTCATTTAAGAAAATATTGAAAAATACACTTTCTATTTAAAAAAATCCACAGCTAAAATAACTGTGGATTAATTTTAAATTATATTAATATTCAGCCAGGATTCATCATTTGCTGCATTTGTAGTTCTGCCTCTTCTGGAGTGAGCGTTCCTTCTAAATTCATCGTTTCTGGATCGAAATGATGTCTTAAAATTATTCCAGCGGCAAGATGTTCGTTAACTTCTGCGGGATCATTTAATTCAATAATGGCGCAGTAAGCATGAGTTGTGTTACAGCATGAGCAAAAAGCCCCGTTTGTGTTTCCAATAGTATATTTCATTTTTTTAAGAACCAATCCTTCCATACGAAGAATGAAAATCCTGCCAAGATCATTGCGCAAACGACTGCAGAAAATATTGCTTTTAAACCAACGGATGGGATTAGGGCAAGTGATGCGACGAATCCAGCCAATGTGAGTAGACCAAATATAAGTGTTAAGATTTTTCCAACTATAGGCATATTTGCCTCCTATTAATATGTAATTATATTATTATACTTCTACCAACTTCGTACCTTTAGCAGTAACCAAGGATTTACTGAAGTTTGCAACCCACTGAGCCCAAGTTGTGCAAGGCAAAGCTGTTGGTACTACAGCACCACTTACAAGAGGTGGGATGTGATTTGCTATGGCTTCCACACTGAGCTCAGTGGTTCCTGTTATGGTGATAAGAGCTGATGCGCCTGGAGATATGAATATGGATGAACCTACTCGAAGTTCCATACCAATAACGTTCCCATCTCCATATACTGCCTTACCTCCAATTACCTCTAAGGAGCAACCAGCACCTACTAAGAATCCGGAACCAGAGTCGAAAACACCAGTCTCGTTTTGTATTAAAACGTAAGCCTCGGCAAATATCTGTACACGAGCGTTCTGCATGACGTTATATCCGAAGTTGGCGAATGATCCATAATTAATAGACATTGCATTGCCATTTGCAGACGTATTTAGAAATCCACATAGTGTAACGTTAAGTCTGCACCTGTCTGGTGCCATCCCTGTTCCATTAGTATTATGTATACAACATCCCCACAAGAAATAGGCTACGTGTACTGAGAATGAAAATTTATGGTCCATTTTACATGATATGAACGATATGCCAGCAGAACTATTAGAGGATGATGTAATTGATGCACTAGAACCAAAAAACACCATATCAGTAAAGTCAAAGTTATTGAAGTACTGTCTAACGCCGTTTGTGCTTGTTCTTGCTCTAGGGGCTTTTGTGAATGTTACGATGTTATAGGTGTCACCAGATAATGGTGGAGCTGCTGGTGAACTTCCGGGAAAGCCTAGTGGAGTCCATGCAGTACAATTATGCCAATAATTGCACCTAGCCACACCAGCACCCACATTTTTAAGAATGTGAGTTATAAATCCTAAAGAAGCACCAGAAGTAACAACCAACGTTTTACCTAAATGGGTGGTCCAATCAGCAACACCAGAGTTTGTTAATGTCGGGGCTAAATTTGATGCGGGAGTTGATGTTGTTCCATTTGCAGTAAAAGCTCCTGACGCAACAACTGTTCTTTGTCCATACCAATAAACTTCAACCTCTGTTTTACTTGCCCCATCATTTTTTTGAACCAATACAGGGGACAGTCCAATGGGATCGGTTATGGGCAAATCATTCAACACATGAACTTCGTAAATTGGTAACGTCATAATACGCAATCGTTTATCAAGTTCTTTAATAGTTTTTAATGCTGTCGGCGCACTTACGCCAGTATTAGTATCGACTCCAGATACAGGATCTACATACCAAACCTGTTGTGAAGAATAAGCGCTAGCAGTAATATCATTCATCGTCAATTGTCTAACTATCCACCCATTTGCTCCATCAGATGCGGATACAGCTGAAGCATTTGTACCACTGGATGGTAATGGAGTACCAGGCTCCAACCCTACAGACACCCCAGCATTCTGTAAAAATGTCTTCTGCGCAGCATCATATTGCAATAACTCAATATTCGATTCAGTTACTGTTATATGTCCAGCTTGAATTTTATTTTTTAACTCTCCCTTAAACAAAGAAGCGTTAATACTATCTTCAGTAACGCCTGGAACATTTAATAAATTAACAGATTGTCCAGGACGAATTTTAAGCTCAAAAACTTTTATATCTCTTGGCTTAGGAAATGTATTTGTAATATTTTTAATTACAAACTTTAGATTTTGGTTAGTACCGAATGCAAATTGGCTCATGCGATAATTTGATATTATTCATATGTTTAATATTTTTTCACAATATTTAATTAAAAAACATGGATTGTATCACTAAATCCCCATAATCTTAGGAGACTATGATGGCAACAAAAGCCAGGGGAGAAACCCTAGATGTTACGGACATCGTTAATCTAACCGTTCAATTTAAGGGTCCAGATGGAAATCCCATTAATACCGATTCACTTCCTCAAGTCTCAATCATTCAACCAAGTGGGCTTGTATTACTTGCCTCCTCTTCCACTGGAGTGGTTCAATTAGCTACTGGCAAATATCAATTCGCATTTACCATCCCCTATGGTGGTCCCTATGGCGTATATAATGATATATGGTCCGCTACTATTAATGGCTTTTATATTGAGTCAACTCTAAGTTTTGTTGTTGTGAAAACTGACGTGCCTTCAATAAATTCAGATGGATATGTCACTCTAGGTCAAGATCCAGGCTTCCAATATTCACAACAAGCAATTAAAAATATCAATAAAATGCTTAAAATGTTGAAGGCAAGATTAAATAGCGCAGGCAAAGTTCCTATAAAAGATGAATATGGAAATACAATCTACACAGACTGCGATATCTATTCAATAGAAACACTTACAACATTCCTGGGAATGGCTCTAAGTTATTTCAATTCAATCCCATATTTCACATTCTTTCAATTTGATGATGATTCTTTTGTCGCTCAGTTTGGAGAAATTTTAGTTCAAGGAGCAACAATTTTTGCCATGGCATCTCAAGCTTTAATTGAACGAGGCTTGGAATATCAAATATCAGACAATGGTATAAATTTCACTCCACCAACAGTTTCAGATATGCTTAATACTCAATATAGCTCAATTCTTAATTTGCATTGGGATCAAGTTAAGATGATTAAAAATAGCATGAGACCAGGAGCATTAGGATTAGGAGTATTCTCAATGAGCTCCGGTATAAATCCAGCCTACAGAAGATTAAGACATCTAAGAGAAAGACGCATCATATAGTTTTGCATATCATAGTCCAATGATTATGATGTCCCCATGGAAATTAATGATAATATTAAAGATTTTATTGAGGTTTTAGATCGCCTTAAAGTAGATCCAACTCTATTAAAATGGATCGAAGCACAACTTTTCTTAAAGTTTGCAGACTCCGACTATTTTGAGTATATGGACAATATTAGATTTGCGGCAAAATCAAATCAAGCCGTTTGCGATGATTATATGTTAAAAAAACAAAAAGGATGCTGCGGATTTAAAGATATTGTTCTAAAACATCCTAGCGGCGAAAAATATATGATCGGCTTTAACTTTGGACATTAACCCTATCTTAATGTTTCCAATAATCCCTCTTCGTTTCTAGGAGTCTCCGGCAACATTGTGTCTGAAGTTCGGTCCGCATACCATCTAACATTTGCTGATGCTTCTAAAAACAATAGATTATTTAAAATCTTAAGTAATTCTTCGTTATCAGTATAGTTTTGTTTCACTTTTGAGTTGTCGTCAGTAGAATGTAACTCTAATAAGATATTTCCATCTACATAGGGATCATTATTAGCCATGGCAGTCTTCCATCCATTTGTCATAATGTCCAACATTTGAAACAATGTCATATGCTCATTTAATGCCTTATTACCAGATAGTTTTTTTATGAGATTTAGTCTATTCATATGAGCCTTAATATATGACAATAATTCTTTTTCAGATATAGATAATCCAATATTGTACTTTTCATTTCTATCTAATAAATATACTAAAATCGAGTTATCAAAATGACCATTATCAACAATCAACTCACGCGACTGTATTACATCTTGAGCGTTTTTAACCAAATCATAAAATTTACCAGCTAGTTTAATAACAAAATCATACATAGAAAATCCTCATTAAATATCTCTAACAGTACAGTAAAATGTTCCCGTCGCATGCTCCCCACCAAATTCAACATTGTCTTGCAACCTCACCCTCAACTCAACCCCCATTGATGATGTTAGTTGACGCACTGCGCTATATCTAAATGGGAAACCATATACGGAATTTTGAGTTCCCCTTACAGCTCCACCAATAGCTGGAATTAATGGAAAACTACCAATAGCCTCATCAATATAATTAATCATCTTCTTATAATTAGAAGATTGATATAAAAACTTATTTGGTAAATCATATGGATTATATACCCAAATCTCAAATACAACAGTGTCATTTAAAATAACATCTGAAGAAAATTGTACCTCGGCAGATTCTATCTCTATAATTTTACCAGCATCAGGATTTAATATCCAAGCAGATCCATTCTCATAAGAATAATCCGCTGTAATGGTTTTACCAGTTTGATCTGCTAAAAATGTAATATAACCATCTCTATAATTAATAGTATAATCTCCACCACTATTCGTAAATGGTGCCCTGGCTACAGCAACATAACCATCGATTTTTATAGCTACAGAATATCCATAACCATCACTAGCGTCAGCACATAAAGCATCTTCATCAAATAATTTCCCAGAAACCATATTTATCCAATAAAGATGATTGCTTGTAAATTTATACCCATCCCCTGAATTAGTTAATATCTCTCCAGTAACTCTTACACTTTGAGAATACCAAGTTGTACGATCACACAAATTATGAGTAGTGACAATTAACTCAGAACCAATTCTGGGATTCTGAACTACAATCAATTCATTATAAGGATTTTGCTTTACAAGCCCGCCTTCTCCAAATAATTGAACAGGTTGAGGAGTATTGTCTGGCAAAGCTAATCCTGAATGGGCAGCCACCAATCCATTTAATATTGTTTGGTCTCCGCCAGATAATGGATCTTTAAACCAGATATCGCAGTCATCTCCAGATGTAGCAATATGATCCAAAGCAATTACAATGGCACTTGTTTGAATTTCTTGAGTTAAACGATCTGCCGCGACGCCATTAGAGAAGGCGGTAGATATTGTATATGTATATTTTGTGTTTGCCATTATGATGATACCTCTTCAACTAAAAGTGACGCAGACTCTTCTATAAATGAAACCGGACGTACTTGCCCCGTACTTGCAGAAACTCTCCACTGCAAAGCCACCGTATGAGCCCCAGCAGTTACCGGAACCCTTATTACTACCGCAGATCCTTCGGCATTATTAGCGCCACTCAAGCGTACCGCATATCCTCTTTTAGCCACACTGTCCACAAGTACTTGAAAGAAAATTTGCCTATTTGCTGAGCTACATGAGGAGCTAGAGGCTGAATGAATTATTAAATAACCGTCGTCTGTAGTAATGTTTATTGAAAGTAAACCTACGAATGTAGTTGATGTGGTGGTAGTATCCGCTGTTACTTCTGCAAATTTTGATTGTTTATAAACATTTCCCGCTGCACCAGCATTTTGCCATGTTGCATTTGTAGAAGAAGTAGCTGTTAAAATTTGACCAGTAGTTGGCGCTGTAGCTCCGGAAATTGAAACTACAGTAGTAGCTGTTCTTAATCCAGATGCCGTCCTATCATCAGATAATCTTGAATCATCCCCTTGACAAATGGTACCCGCAGAACTACCATAGGAATGCATTGCGTGAGTATGATCAGACCTGGCTAAACTTGTAGCTGTACCTTCAGCATTTGCTGTGCCTGGTGGATTCGCAATTGCCGCAGCTGTTGTAATGTCATGCTTATGATCAGATCTTGCTGCTTCAGTAGATACTCCAACAGCAGCAGTTGCTTTTGTAACATTTACTGGAGCAGTATTAGTTAATGGAGTATTTGTTGCACTTGCCGCAATTCCGTCTAATTTTGTTTTATCAGAAGCTGACATAAATCCATTAACGGAAGTAGTAACAGCTGCATGAAGTGTACCAGAAGTTTGAGAGCCATGATCATGAACATGGTCTGTTCTAGAGACAGTTTGAGCGGTCCCTTCACTATTAGCCACGCCAATTGTAGATGGAGCCGCAGAATTAACACCATGTTGATGGTCTGATCTGGAAAAACTAGCGGCAGTTCCAGCAGATTGAGCCGCACCAGCTAAAATCACTACAGGCGCAGCTGTGGTTAAAGCGTCAACCCCTCCTGGTAAATGTCTGGATGCGTGTGCTGAAATATCTACTCCATCAACCAAACCTACATTGGTGATGGCTTGAGTTCCCATATCTAGGTCTCCAGACATCGCTCTTGTGCCAGATACTAATAAATATTGAGTATGATCATCATCAGAGAGACCAGTCAAGTTACCATGGTCAGTAACACCACCACCACCACCACCACCACCACTTAATTCTGTAGATGGTCTTAAATCTATAATAGAAACAATCCCAGCATTTTTTTGCACAATAACTTTAGCCAACTTAAAAGCAGATGGTTCTATTGCTGTAAATGCAGTCGCAGCAGAATTAGCCTCTGCGTCCGCTTGCAAAGCATATTGCGTGGTCCCGTATATAATGGAAATTTTACCATCACTTGTTAAAAATACAGTGTCAGCTCTATAATAACCATCAGTTAATGTAGTTAATGTTCCAGCACTATCATATTGAGTATTGCTTAACAACGTTTGACTTGCTACCTCTGTATTTCCAAAATCATAAAAATAACTAAATGTAGCATCTGAAACTCCAGCATATGATATTTCAGAAGTTGCCCTATAATAAATTCCAGAACTAATATCTATGTTTCTATTGGTAGTTCCTTGTGATATAACTAGTCCAGATTTTAACGCAAACTTTCTTGTATCTAAAAGATAATTATAAAGTCTTTGAAAAGGATATGATACAAAATTTCTAGTATCATGTAAAAATCTAATGGCAGAACCAGAAGTTACAACTGTTGCTAATAAAACATCGTTATCAGCTGGCGTTGAAGTAGAAGCAGTTGGTAAATAAGTAGTTCCACTAATATAAACATAATTAGTATTTGAAGCAGTTAAAGATAAATTAGTAGCACTTGTCCATGTGCAATTTGAAGCTTCACTGGGTCCATGATGATGGTGCCATCCTCCGCCAGACGCAACATTAACTGCTAATCCAGTTCCAACAGTTACCGCACCGCCAGAAATAACACCAGAAGATGCATTTGTATGTAAAAATTCCCCAATCGAAGATTTAGTGCCACCTTCAAATCTATAAACGACATTTCCTACTAAATTCGTATGATTATCATTTCTATGCTGAATAATGCCTGTAAAAATGCCTCCAGAAACCGTATTAACTAAATCAGTGTCTGAACTAATCATTGCAAATACTTTGCCGGTAGAAGAGGTTATGTCAAAATTAATTTCATGACCTTCAAATACTCCCCCTTGTAAAACAACAGCAGTATTTGCCCCAACAGATCCTATTTTTACACCAGTATACCCATCTGTAAATATCCCAGTAAATAAGTTTACAGAAGCTCCATCATCAGCAAAAACGTTTACCTGTGTGGAATTTTTAGGAGCAATTATAAATGCCGCTGAAGAAATATCAGCCTTAGCTCCAGAAGTTACTGTAATACAATTTTGTATTGGATTTACCGCATATGCTGGTAATAAAGCAGATGGTACTGAGAAAAAACCACCCAACATACTTAAACGACTTCCAGCTCCCGTTACACGAATAACGCTCTCTGTAACTTCTACACCTGTACTAACAATATTAGATGATAAAATTGAGCCAGCTCCAGGAGCTCCTCCAGAAATTAACCACCCAATTGCACATTTTTGAAATCCTACATAAAATAAACTTGACAACGCAGCAGGATTAGAACTTTTAATTAATGCTTTTCCAGAAGAAGTTACACCTCTAAATGATAAACCGACAATATAACCACCCGTCATTGTAACTAAATCAACTGTAGCATTAGCAGCAGTTACAGTTACTCCTCCACCTATACCAGCAGTAGAGGAAATTATTAAACCAGGTACAACCGTAAAAGGATCTTCTGTATAAGATCCAGGATTAACTAATATTGCAAATAAATTAGTAGTGCTAACACCAATGGCAATTGCAGCATCACAAGCCGCTTTTATTGAAGTATAATTTACATCGCCAGATAAACCTACAGTAAATCTTCTAGGAATATCTTGTATATTTGGAACCATAACCCCAGAGCCAGCACCATCTGCTCTAAATATATATCCGTCAGCATTTCCTAAACCCAATGCCGAAGCAACATTTGTAAAATTAACAACTTGTGCGCCTGAAGCTATTCCATCTAATTTTAATTTATCAGCAGCTGTTAATAATCCAGCTGTACTCGTACTAGCATCTGGTAAAGTTACAGCAGATGCTTCAGTAGGGGTATCAGAAGGATCTTGGGATATATAAGAATAACCCATAGTAACCATATATTCATCAAGATCAGGTTTGTTTGGAGCAGTTGCAGATATATCAACATAAACATTTGGACCATATGTTGAAATGGTTGGACTTCCTCCAACTTTACGTTGCATATCATTTAAAGCAACATTTCTATTTTCATACCTATAAATGGGCATTTTTAAACCTTATAGAACTCTATTGATGCCATTACATTACTTGGGCTTGAACTAATACTAACAGCTTTTGTTATTTGCAAATCTATATAATCTCCAGCATTTACAGATACACTATTTACAACATCACTCCCAGAAGTTGCCGTCGAAGCTAAAGAAGCTGATAAAGCACTCGCAACAGAATTTACTAATAAAGTATATACAACTGCGTTGCCATTGCCAGCCGGAGTATTTTGTCTTACAAATAAATTTCTAAAAGCTCCGGTTGACGGAATTTCATATGAAATAACAGAAGTAGAAGACAATCCATCTTCCCAACCTGGACTTAAATATCTTGTAGTTGTTGTAGATGAAATTGAATTATTGCCAAAATGAATTATTGAAGAATTATTACATGACACTTCAATGCTTTCATTTAATCCAGTATTTAGTTTTGTTAAAACAATACCAGAACCAGCAACTATTTTATTTTCCAAATATGAAGCCGTTGTATCTGCTGATGATATTTTTGCCAACTCATCTGTGGAGCTTCCGCCAATAGCTATCCAAGTAGGAGTTATTGCCGTCAACATCCATAAAGTGTTGTTATCTGTTTGTCTGGCTAATTTGCCAACATCTCCAGAAACAAAACCAGTAGCGCCAGTTCTTGCACCAGCATTTGCATAAGAAAATGCATATGGTATATGGATATCTATCTCTGTTAAATTTTTATGCAATCCCACTGATTATCCATTAGGTTCAAAAGCCTAATTTAATATCAACTTATTGCTATTTAAACCTTAGTTATAAAAATCCCATCATTCACATACACAATAGACCCATTCACTTCTAAAATAAAATCATCAGAATTCAATGATAATGTAGCCGTATTTCCACCAACTGTAATATTCAATCCAGGTGTCAACACATTTAACGTATTCACAGATCCCGCAGGAACTCCATCAATCTCTAAATTAAACCCAGATGGAGCTCCAATTAAATCTGCAATTACATCTTGCAAGTTTGTGGCAGATGTAGGCAGTCCTGTTGGATCAAAACCAACCGATGACGCCCCAGATGGATACATAAAAGAAACCAATCCACCCGTAGAATTCACCATCGTACTAACTACAGAAAATGTACTCGCCGACAAAATCTGATCAATTGTATAATATCCATCAGCTCCCGTAGAGCCCACAATCTGGATCCTGTCCCCAGACTCTACAGGATTATCTCTCTCATATAATAAATCTATCCCAGATATTGTAACTATTTTTGTTACAGAGGTCGACATACATGTTATATTTGGAAGGAATACGGAATATCCATCAGATGCCAATTCATAAGCATCCTTGATATCCAAATCATATAAATCCTCTTTGCGAATCGACATATTAATATATGAATAAAATAGAAGAATCCATAGCAATAATTGAAAAATTAAAATACTTCCAATTGTCCGATCCAGCAATTTCTCAATATATTCTTGATTTAAAGTATATCGTTAAAATTAATCCTCCAAATATAGAGAAATATTTGTGCTATTATAAAAATATTCTCCTACAAACAATAAAAGATCCATATATATGGATCTCTATTGATTCTTTAAGTAAAAAAATAATAACCAAAATGCCAACAAGATTTGGACATGTTAGTTTGAAGCTAGGTTTAAATTAATTCACATCTTCTTTTTCTTAGCAGTCTTTTCTTCTTCTTTAGCCTGCTCCTCTAATTTTTTCTTATACTCATCCTTTTCTTTTTGCTCCTCTTGCATTCGGACTTCCTCTTGCTTAGCCTTCTCCGCTTGAACAATAAAACTATTTAGTACATTGCAAACAATACTGCTCAATGAAGCAAATGCATGAGCTTGACCATCCACCGTCGCAGCTTGCTTCCTCAAATTATCAGCCGTTGTCACGCAATTCTGACGATTCTTCTCAGCTTCATTCATCACTTGGATCAACGTCGCTTCCATAAAATCCTTGTTAACCAATCCCTGGTTAAAGGCTTCAAACATCTTCTGTCGCAATTTAATCAAATCTTCATTATATGCCATTTTTTATCTCCGACGCAATTCCTTGCGCTTTCTTTAAACAGTCCTCGCAATATATACCACTAAGATTCATTTTTTTATAATTAACTCTAAAAAAAATACACTCACCATCTACCACATGTCCCACATCACAGTACTTGGTAAAATGCTCATCTACTTGAGATATACTTATTGTTGCTTCAGGATTGACATTCATGTGACAATGCCTTATTATTATATGGGAAATCTATTAGAAAGAATAAAAATGTTTGTACGATTAGCCGAAACCCTCGACGATAAAAAACTATTAAAAGACGAACTCCATGATTATTTCATAGAAGATAAAGGCGACCTATCAGAAAAAGCCGTTGATCTAATTTATCAAAGGCTCCCATCCCACTTGTCCATCTCAAGAGATGAAGTTAAAAATTTCATGCTCTCTTTACCAAGAGGCTCCGTATTCTTCGGTAATAAAGAAATCAAATTAAAAGACCATCCAGAATTAGTGAATTTATTGGGACAAGTTCAAAGAACAGATTATCACCCAGAATATGATTCATTGGTCCATACTCTAAAAACATTGGAAAAATCAAAGTATTATAATCCAAAAGTCCAATACTCAACATTAACCCATGATCTTGGAAAAGGACTTACTCCAGATGACATGTTACCAAAACATCATGGACATGAAGGATCAGGGGTTCCACTAGTCGAAAATATGTCTTCAAGATTAAATATCCCAGAAGATACAAAAAACCTCGCCAAAAATGTTGCACGAGATCATCTCAATTTCCACAAAGGTCTTGATTTAAACCCCAAGACATTGAGGAAATTATTAAAACATTATACAAAAGATGAGCTAACTCAAGCTTTGCAAGCATCAAAATCTGATGCTCAAGGAAGATTGGGGTTTGAAAATAAAGAATATCCTCAAGAAGCATTCTTTCAAGATCTATCAAACAACTTATCTGAATCCGAATTAAATGAAGAAAATCAAAAAGAAGTGGCAAAAATTCATAATAAAATTAATGAACTGAAAAACAAATATAAGAAATGAGCCCAAATGAAGACAATTTTAGTATATAGAAAAAACTTGATGGAAAAATATGAATTAGAAATTGCTAAAAAATACTTCCCTTGCGAAACCTCAAGATTACTTGCAGAAGGCTATGAACAAGTTATTGGAAGATTTAGCGCTCTGCCTTTCTATTCCGAACAAGAATTTGATTACAATTATCTAAAAGTGAAAATGATTAATACCTACGACCAGCACAAATATGTTGCAGATCTTAGGTGTTGGTATCAAGATTTGAAAAAATATACATTTAAAACTTGGAATTCATTAGAAGAAGTGGTAAACGAACAAGGTCCATTTGTTTTAAAAGGAGTAACTAATTCTAAAAAACATGATTGGAATTCTCATATGTATGCTGAGGATTTTGCAGCAGCCTCTAATGTTTACTCAAGATTGGCAGATGATGGCTTTTTAGGCTATCAAGATATTATCATTAGGAAATATCAACCATTGCTAACTTATTTTAAAGCAATCAAAGATCTTCCGATTACATGTGAGTTTAGGTTTTTCGTGTATAATGGAAAAATCTTAAGTTATGGATTCTATTGGGATTCATTTAAGGAAGATTTTAATGATATGGGAATTGAAACTCCAACTGTAGGTAGCAGTGAAATTAAATTTGTAGAAGAAATTGTAAGCATTATTGATGGATCTTGCAATTTCTATACAGTTGATATCGGAAAAGATGTTGATGGCAAGTTATGGTTGATTGAATTAAATGATGGGCAAATGGCAGGATTGTGCGGAAATGATCCAGAAGTATTGTATAGCAATTTGAATAAATATATTGAATAAAAAAGAGGGGACATTTAGTCCCCTCAAAGTATCTAGTTAATTACGTATTACTTATAGATGTAATAATTGATATGATCTCCGACTTTAGCTTTAGTATAGAAAGTTACTTGGGTAGTAGATGTTTCTTGATAATCATTACCATCTACTAATAATCCCGGACTTTTCAACAATTGCCTTAAAAATACGGTTAAATTCTGTCCATTGTTAGTTGGATCAAGTGTATATGTGTTGCCGCCAGGAAGGGTTATAGGAGTTCCAGCATTAACCTCAACAGTAATTCGTTGAATAATTCTAACGAAATTTGCATCGGCAATTGCATTTGCCAATTCTTGTAATGAAGCAGTAATTGTATAACCATCAGTTAAAATCGTACCAGTATAATCACGATTACCAATTTGCTCATTTAATGTATTTAACGCCTCAGCTACCGATGGAGTTGCATCTGGTAAGTTATTGAATGGGAAATATGTGCCAGTATTTGTTAATATACCATTTAAATTGGTAGAGCCATCTGGAGCACCAATTAATGTATAAAGATTTGTTACGTCTGCAGCTGCACCAGCATCAGAAATCAAACCATTAACCAATAATGTTCTCAATGAGGTTTCACTCATCAAGTCAAGTCGTTCACGATATGGATAGAAAATGTCGATTGTGGTTGGAGCATAGCCATCCCAAGTATATGCAACAGAAGCCGAAATTAAACCGCCACGAGGAACGGCTCTAAATTCAACTTCAACACTATTTGGTGAGGTTCCCGATGTACCAGCCCTGGTTCTACCAAATACACGGTAACCATCATTTGGTCCACCAGTAACCAAAATTTCATTCTCGGTATTGCCAACAATTTCACAATATGTTGCATCCCAATCACCAGCATCTGCACCATCCCATATTGGAACACCAGTACGATCGGTTGCATCAGCATGTTTCAATAAACCAGCATCAGTTAAAGTTACATAACCATCAGACAAAGCTACAGTAACATTGTTAAACTTTCTATTATTTACTAATGCTTTTGCATCTGTAGTTTTACCAGCAATATTTGCCAAGTTAGCTGGAACAGCCGTTCCAACAGCTGTTGGTCGTTGATATGTTGGAATTCCTGCAGTATATCCAACACCTTTAATTGCTGCACGGTCAGTTCTAACATAGTTCAAATCATCTTGTAAACTATAAGCATTTCGTTCAGTCCAAACAAGTGCACCATCATTTGCATCAGGAGATACACCGGCAGCATTTGAAATATCAACTGAAGTTGCAGAGTTATAAGTAACAATTAAAAATGTGCCGTTGTTACCTGCGGATGAAGCACCAGTCATGGTTAAAAAATGACCAATTGATGCTGTGGTCATACCAGTTAGACCAGAAATAGTTGAAATGCCAGCTGAAAAGGCACTAACACTGGCTCCAGATCCTGTTTGCCCTGAAATTGCAGAGCCTAAAAATGAAGACTCATTTGCTAAAGTCAATGTACTTGACTGAGTCAGTGTTCCGGCTATATCTAATGCTTGATCAAGAGCATTTAAACGACTAGTCATAGAAAATCCTAATAATAAGAGTTAATCTTAATTTCTTCCAAACCTACAAAAATATCTTAAAATAATATTAGATTATTATATATTATTCATACAAATTAAACAGATATAACATAATTCGCCTTCAATACACTTCTGGCAACAGGCACAAAAGATACAAAATTTATAGTATCATAACCTGTTCCCAACCCACCAGACTCTGACAACGTATAATCTATTCCATCAAAAATCTTCTTACCATTATGACTTACTTCAATATGAAACGTATTTCCAAAATATGAGCCATTTATAAATTTCTCTGGAGTATAAAAAGACCTATTAAATCCATCCTTTAATCCAATTAATGGAATTTCATCTCTAAAAGCATAGTTCAAAGTACTACTTCCGCCTGAAACTTCTAACCCATTCACAATACCAGCAGATTGTAAAAATAACTTCTGGTCTAAATTAAACTGAAGTAAATCAATATCACTACAAGTTACAATTATTTCTTTTGCTAAAATCTTATGTCTAAGCTCACCTTTCAACAATGAAGCTCTTATATCTGATTCAGCAACTCCTGGTATTGCAAGGATATCTCTTGTCTTGTCAAAATAGATTGGATAATGAAATATGCGAATTACTTTCTTATCTGGCGCGATGTTTTTCACAATGAAACATCCGTATTTCTTTAAATACGGGGCAAACTCGTCCATTCCGCTCATTGTAAACCTCTTATTGTTCTTCGCCTAAATAATCATCTTTTATCGTAATCGTCACAGTTCTTGATACACTTTTATTATCTTTAGTAGCTTTTACTCCACCAAACAATTTTTCTAACAACGTATCATAATTCTCTTTTCCTACTTCATGCTTATTAATTTCTACATGAGCTTTATTTTTATCTTTTTTGGTTAACTCTTCATCTTTTGATAAGATTGATTTTTTAATATCTGTTGATGACATTGAGTCAATCATTTCTGGAGTAAGTCTATATCGAACATATAATAATTCTTCTATATAATCAAAACTACCAATTCCTGGAACGGAGTCTGTATAATCTCCATCTTTTTGAACTAGCCTTAAACCTTTTTCTAAAGTAGAGTGTAGAATTCTAGCATATGAATCTTGCCATTCAGGTTCTTTTTCATATTCTTTTCTTAATTCTTCAAGGATATCTTTTAATTTAACTAGAGTTTCTAGCTTATTAGACATGGCTTCTGAGATGAAGGCTTCGGATCTATGATAATTTTGAAGACCTCTTCTTGGATTCACTTCGGTTTCTTGATCAATTTTTCTTGTATCAAAAGCTAATTTGACAATAGGCTTTTCAACCATTGCATTTTTTCTTAATGAATGCATATTTTTTCTAGAATCTGAATTGTCCAGAAAACTTGAAACGGCATTTTGAATTTCGAAATAATCCTTGATTTTCATCATAATTATATTATTATATTAGCAGATAGATTTAAATTGCATATTAATGAGGTGGAAAATGTTTTTATTTATACTTGGAGTAATGATTGGAATAAGCACTGTCTTCACATTATTGGGCGCATTTGTATATGATAAACTGTTTAAATAGACTAATTGCTATTTGTACAGCTTTTCATCTTATTGCATTCAGTAATAGTTGACAAACATTTTGGATTTAAGAAAACTCCGTTTTTTTGCGTTTCTTCGCAAAATTGAGTGAAAGTTTTCCCCTTTTTTGTATAAGCACCTTCAGGAATGCATTTTAATTTTTTCAAATTTGTTTCAGCAGTGGCGCATAATTGAATGTCTTGAGTGACAGGTTCAGGAGCTGGAGGGAAAAACTCTCCTTTGGTGGGACAACCTGCACAACCAGAAAAAACTAAAGCTAGTACTAAATAAAAATATCTCATGTTGATCCTATATTACCAATGCTGGCATCAATGTTGGAACCCAAAAATCTGAACTATATCCAGATAAAATATAACTCTCAGATAACCAAGTATGACCACTCTGTCCCCAGTTCTCCGACCAACTATTCCTTATCAAAAATTCTCTTTTATTAGACGCATTATATCGAAAACCTACAATAATCATAGCATGACCTCCAACAATCGTCGCCGGAGGTGCCCAAACCTTTTCTTCATTCTTAAAGAAATTGCAAAATTCCTGAGATACTCCAGTTCCAAATACTACAGGATGATCTGCTAATATTGCTTTTTCTATATCATTCAATAAATCATTATCACCAGAACTAATCCTATAATATCCCTCAATCTGATTATCATTAGCTTCAGAATATGCCTCAATGCTAGGTTGAGAAAATACCTTGCTCACATCATATGCCCAAACATCCTCTCGACATACTCCAAATCTCTTCAATGAATCAAATCCATTTCGAATATATGTCCCACCATCCGTTTGAGTTGCCTTGTCATATAATCTGCTATTATAATAAATAAACAATCGGGATAATTGAATCACGTTTCCATTCAATCCCATCAATATTTCCAAAGCATCAGCAATCGCATTAGCTACACAAGATCCTAATAACCCCTGACCACTAATCGGAGTTAACTCTTTAATTATATGAGATTTTACAGGCGCACTCGCAACCTTTAAAAATCCCTTAAACTTAGAGAAATCCTTGTCTTTTGGAGATGAACTTTCCTTATTCCAACCATTTAATTCAAAATCTAAACTCATACCAACATGCAATTAATACGATAGAAAATTCAAAATACCATCATTAATTAAATTGCCAGGATCCTTGAAAATATCCTGCAGTCTAACTTCCTCACCATTTAAATAACAAGTATTAGATACCAATCTAACTCCATGAGAATAATCCACATAATTAACATCATGAGATGTAGCATTCAATCCCTGGATAAATTGACCGTTTGGATAAAACCATCCATATATAGCAATTCTATTATTTGGATTTCTCAATTGATTTGTTAAAACTATATCTTTTTTATGTCCAGATGTTAATTCAAACTTATCCAGGTTTTTCAGTTGTTGATCAATTGTTTTAGAATGATCTTTATATTTCTGAGTAGATGCCATATCATAGCTAGGCATTGAGGTTGGCATTAATTTATTTACAGATTGTTCCCAAATCTGTTTTACCATCTTTGGAGTAGGCAAAGAACAATCAAATTCATCACAAATCTTCTGCGCCGTTTTTGGCAACATCGGGATTCTCATATATAAATCATTATTTCCAATTGCTAGATAATCCGAAGATACAAAGTAAACAAATGTGGTATTATCTTTTTTTATTTCAATTGGCTTGAAAAACCTTAAGAATTCTGGCATACCGCCATTGACAAGTGAAGAATAGATATTATCTTCTCTCTTGTAAGCATTGATGTTTTGATTGGCTGTTATGAAGTCTGCACAGTCTATATTGTTAGATTTGGGAAGTTTATTGTCTAGCAATTGATTAATTAAAAGAAAATCGCTCATGCATTAATGCAATAATATAGGAGATATAATGCAATATATTAATGGCATAAAACATGCCTCTGGTCGTTATCTGAGAGCAAATGATAATCAAATCACCCAGCAAGAGCAGCCTAATCCACAGGTGGCTCAAGATAATGATTTGATGAAACCAGGTAAATTTAAAACAACAGATGAGATTTTAGAAGAATACGAGAACCGAATGAAGTGAATTTGAAAATGGATCGATTATATCAAATATCTAAAAAACCAGATGTTAAAAAAACATCATTTATTCTAGAGTATGAATCTATGTCTTATTATCATATCCCCAATATTCTTATTGAGGATTCAAAATTGTTCCCGACCCAGAACTTTGAAGGTTCTATGTTTTTTTATGGAGATTGCGAGATTAATAAATGTAACTGTGGAGGGCAATCCTATATATGTGAAACTTTACATTTTAGAAATGGAGAGCTTCATTGTGAAAATGGTCCAGCTCAAATAATAATACATAGCTGTGTTAAAACAACAGTATTTAATGAATACTACGTATTGCACAATACCATTTATTCTAAAGAAGATTATTACAAACAATTGAAAACAAAACTGTACTGGTAGCATATTCTTCCATATTATCTTGGTTCAATTATAATAAGCATTACACACTATCTTGGTTCAATTATAATAAGTTTTATGTATTATCTTGGCTCAATCCAGGCAAGCAAAAACGGGTCAGTTTTCACCAACCCGTTTTAATAATTAGGCTTAATTTATAGGTTAAAGAGTGCCAATGGCTACCTTAATATAGATCCAATTTATCGGATAAGTAGGCTGCACTTTACACGAGATATTAAATTGACGGCTATCGGTGGCATCACGCGCTATTTTAACTTCGGCATAATCAGTGATCAATTTCTGAGTCAAGAAGGAATTCAAAATACCAACAGCGCGAGAATTCAATAAGCCAACTGTAACATCAGATTCAGGCAACCCAATGAAATCAGCAAACCCTGCTCTAAATTGCTTGGCAACTCGATCCCGAATGAATACAATCGAAATTTCCTCTTCCTCTGGAAATCCACTCTGAGTTGTTGTAATGCCCCAAATAACACGAGCACCACCAGCTACAGGTTGCAACACAGTTACACCAGCATCTGCCAAACTCTCCATCTTTGTCGTAGATAATTGCTTGCTACGAGAAATCGTGAATCCAGACAATACCTTATTAGTTGCTGGCATATCAATTCGTGGAGTAGCTGAGAAAAACCCAGCCAATGCACATGCTGCATAAAACCCATCAACAACCACATTCGATGACCCAGCTTGAACTGTAATTTGATCAGGATATATGTATACACAGCGATATGTATTACCAAATGCACTGGCTACTGAATAATCCGCAAGATCTTCAATATTTCCTGCCAATACCTCAGTTACACTGTCTCCTTGAATTCCTTCAAGAATACCAATGTCCTCTACTGCTGCATCCTCTGCTCCAGTAAGATTATCTACTGTCAATCCTTGAATCATTCCAGTAAACATCACTCGCTCTTTACGATTACGAATGTTACTCATCGTTTTACAGTGAGCTAATGTATTTTGGAAAATAATAGATGGAGTTTGCTTAGGTAATGGAACGATAATGTCACATTCAACTTGTTCCAATGATTCTAATGCATTTAACCAACCAGCATCATAAAAAGCAGCGTCGCGATTATCAATTAAGGTAACTCGTAAAGCAAACCCTGTAGGAGTACTTGGAATTACATTCTTGTTAATTACTACATAATTGCTTTGTAATGTCGTATCCAAAACCTCATATCGTAAGGCAGATTCAATAACAAATGCTTTCTCAATCGTTAATTGATCCAAACCAACGTTATATGCTGTAATATCATACGTACCATTATTGACAGCCGATCCTGTAATCTTCAATTTCTTGGTTGTAATTGAAGAAATTAAACTGAAATCGACAGCGGCAGAAGTTAAGGTAGCAGTTGGAGTAGAGATGATTGAAGTTAATGCGCCATCTGTTCCAGATCCACCAGCTACTGCCAACCCCGTTGTAGGATCAATTACTTGGAAACTTACTCCAGCTCCCGTTGTAAAATCAGCAAATGTAACTGTGTCAAAATACAAATCACCATTTGCAACGGAGTCAACAACAAAAGTCCCATTGTTTGCCACATTTGTAGCATCAATAATCTTCAATGATTTACCAACATAATCTGCTGTAAATTGAACTGAAGAAGAGAATAACGCTGCGTTTGTAGCAGTTCCGGTTCTAGCAACATAGCCATCGAAACCAGAAGAGACTGCTTTATAAGATTGTTTAACTGTGTAGAAGTATGAATAACCAGCTGGGGCTAAAGTATTATCATTAACAAATTGACTGGTTGTTGGATACCCTGCTGTATCCAAAGTATAATAAGTCAATTTATTTGGCAATATTTGAGTTTCAACTTTGGTAGTTGGATGGGTGGTGAAAAAGTGAATTTCAGAATTAGGATCTGGAGTCACGCCATTTGGCAATGGGAAGATAAAATCATCATCATTAGTTGAAGGAGTTGGTACACCATCAGATAATAGGTATGAAGTTCTTCGTGGCATTGGGGGAGCGGATTGAACGGACAATACGCCAGGAGATTGATTTGCAAAAAGGAGTTGACTTCCTAAGCTCAAGTTATTATCTGTACTTGGGAAACCGTGACGTTTTGTAACATCATCCATTCCTTCCAAATATAAAGGATCATTTAAATTGAGTTGGGGAATATAATTGGCAGTTAATGAATCATTTCGATTCAAGGCTCCGCTTTTTACTTTGATAATAAATCCATCACCATCTCTAAATGGAGATACGGACACACCTAATGATTTTGTTTCATAGATAGCAAAGCTAATTATTCCATTGGAAACAACATATCCATCGGCTTTCCAAATAATTGGATTGCCATTGGAGTCTAATTTTGCTCCAGAGATTGAGCCGAAGGCGAGGAATTTGGCGGTATCATCAATTGGATTATTTGAGACATTGCGTTGAACGGAGATGCAGCGAATGGTCCAAGTTTCGCTTGGGGCGTTTATATCGACCAAAGTTAGTGTTGAGAGGTAGCCATCGCCGACGTTTGTGGAGAGTTCGGTATAATCAGAGCCGCCTTGATCTTGGATGTAGGCAGTTTGTAATTCTAATTGACCTGTAGTGTAATCCAACATATAGTCATATGTTTCTGAGAGGGTGGAGCCTTCAGTTCCTTGTAGGAGGATACCATTTTTATAAATTTTTGTTCTATTTTGAATTAGGGGGAAGTTTGCTAGTTGGAAGTGTCTACCGTCAGCACCGGATGAAGTCGTAAAAGTATCATCTAAGCCGTCGTTGCCATTTCCTACAGCGGAAGAAACTATTGTCTCATCAGTTGAGCCTTCTCCGATAATTGCTGTAATTCTTAATCCACCAGGAATGGAAACTCCACGAGAATCAGTTACGACCTCTGAAAAAACTCCTGGTAATACATTTGTTGCACCTGGTATATTGGGCATGTAAAATCCTCGATTAAATGAAACCTGTTAAAATGCTTCTTTATTGACATTTCTTAAAAATAATTAAATATTTCCTAATTCTATGCAATATCTTTGATATATCTTCTTATATTTGATTAAGTATTTTTGCTATAAGCTTCAATTAAACAACCTTTTGTTCTATCATTAAGTTCATTTTTTGGAATCATGAATGTTTCTGAGACGCTGTATAATAAATATTCAATAGCCTGATCTTTCACTGCCTCTTGACTTAGTCTTGTATTTCTTTCTAAATGCTCCATTAAATCTCGTTCCGCATCATCTCTGGCTACATAAACGTTAATCATGGGCTCTTCGATATAGCTTAATAGGCTTTTCCCATAAGATTTATCTATTTTATTTATAGAACCATCTAGATATGCGTTTACGCCATCTACTGTTAAATCAATAATTCTTAATGGTACTTCCGATTTTTTACAAAACTCTGCAAATTGAATAATTAAATTTTCATCTCCAGTTTCTTTTAACTTACTGATAAAACCAGATAAAGAATGGAATGGATTATTTTCCATTGTTTCAAGTTCAAATTTGCTTGATAATTCTACTAACATATCTGAATATGTAGGGTCTGTGTTTTTATTCGTTAAATTTAATTTTTCAACATTGGTATTATTAAATTTTATATCTGCCTCGGTTATTTGCTCTTGATCCCAAAAACTCAAAAATCGCAATGTCAACATTTAATTTCCCTACATCTATAGTTAAATATTGACAACTCGCAGGAAATGGTTATATTTTTTTGAGAGAAACATGGATTATACAGAAGTAATAATTAAAGAAAATTCTGATATTTTGAATGATAAGTTTAAAGTAGGCGCATTCAAAATCATTTATAAAGAGCATTATGGGGACTCTTTTATATTATATTTAAATGATGGACTACTTCATAACAAAAACAGTCCAGCAGTAGTACAGTGGAATCCAAACATCATTACAAAGATGGAATATTATTTCCATAATGGTTTTTTGCACAAAACAAACTCAAAAATGAATTGTACTGGTATGCCACCAGGAATTCATGTTAAATCTGATGATATTATTTATAATAAACCGATTTTTACAAAAAATAAAATTAATATCGCCCCAGTATATATGAAACGGATCATCCATAATGAAAATGGTCCTGCTAGAATAATTACAAGAATAGAGACAGAAATAGAAACTGGTATAATTTACACAAAAAAAGAAGAATACTATTATCTAAATAATGAAAAACTCTCATTTAAAGAATGGCAAGAGCAAATACAAACCAAACTATACTGGTGAAAACATGGAATATAAAGAAATAGATTGCTGTTATCCAAACAGCTCATTAATTAAAGAGCACAACGAAGAATATAAAAAAGGGGCATTTAAGTTTAAAAACTCACAAGCAGAAAATTGGTTTAATGGAAAACGACATAGAGAAAATGCTCCAGCTTACTGCTTTAATGTTGCCATAAACGATGGATTAACTATAAGAACAGAATGTTATTATTCAAATGGGTTAATTCATAACGAAAATGGACCGGCAGTAATTAAAACAGAAATAATTACGAAGGATAATGGCGAAACTACTAGCAATGAACAAAAATTTTATTACTTAAACAATCAACAGTTATCATTTGAAAAATGGCAAAAACAAATACAAACGAAATTATATTGGTGAACTATGCAATATCCATTACCTACTCCACGAGATGATTTAATGAATGAATTAATTTGCTATAACCACGAAGAATGGGTTGAAAAATGTAATGAGTATTATACAGTACTTACGAATATTAAATTCATTGAAGTAGGGTTTTTAAAAAAAATATTCATATATCAACCATTCGGAGCACACGTATATAAAGCATATTATCAATATTTCTATAATTTAAACTGTATGGACGCGTTTGCACAACTTCATAATGAACAGGGTCCGGCGCGTTTATCAGAAGATTTTAATAAAAACATATTGGGAAAACAGTATTTTTTGTACAACAAACAGTTCACTTTTGAAGAATGGCAAGAACAAATACAAACCAAGCTATACTGGTAAAAACATGATGTATAAATTAATCAATGGTGAAAATGCGGAGTTTATTAGATCTGAACCAGAATTTCAAACAGGCAGTTTCCTATTTAAAAACAAAGACCGCGAATTATTTATAGTAAATGGGCAGCTTCACAGAACTGATGGTCCAGCTAAAATTAAATATTTTATAGGAAAAGACAAACGCG